>OIWP01000024.1_pt1 | contig 223712 bp, 200 predicted proteins | sample 1587661 | NCBI WGS metagenome assembly OIWP01 (sample SAMEA3888899, study PRJEB22519) | human gut metagenome | biome: human gut; feature: human-associated habitat; material: faeces | place: Denmark | collected 2010 | reverse complement strand
GGCTTCAAACATGGGCTCATTCCTCCTTTCCGGCCCGGTCAGCCAGCACCTCATAAATCCCGGCCATAATGTAATCGGCGCAAGGGAGGGCAATCGCGTTTCCCAGTGCTTGGCAGTCTATTATTAAGTTTTTTATTATGTTCCCTTTGTACACCGTTGCAAGCAAGGATTTTTATAGAGAGCACAAAATCATCCGCTTTGATACGCTATCTGGCTTTGGCGAATATGAGATCGTGGCGGTGTTCAAGACCGTCGCCTATTCCGAGCAGGGCTTCAAGTATTATCACTTCACCCGTGCGGAGTCGGCGGAGGACTTTGGTGATTATATCGTCCAATGCAAGGCGCTTTCCCTCTACGACACCGGTGTAACGGCGAAATACGGCGATAAACTGATCACCCTCTCCACCTGTGAATACAGTCGCAAAAACGGGCGTATGGTCGTTGTCGCCAAGCGAATCGCCGCGCCCTTTGCGGAGGTGGGCAGCAATGCCTGACATCAAGATACGGGATGTGGTCAAGGGAACGGTAAAGGCAATCGACAAATCGGCGGTGGCCGCCGAGCGGATGAAGGATGCCTATGTCCGCACCAAGGACAAGGCGGAGCACGGCATTTTTGCGGCGGAATCCTCTCCCGAAGAATACGCCGCCGACCGCACTTTGACTGGAACGGAAACGGCGGCGCACGAAGCTGTTCATGGGCTGGATAAGGCCGGCCGCAAGGGTGTAAAGGTCACCAAGCAAAACATCTCCAAGGCAAAAGAGCACTTTCAGCTGAGAAAGGCGGATTTACCAAAGAAGCCGGTGCATAACACCATCAAAGCAAATAGCCGCAGTAGGCAGGCGTTTGCTAGTTCCACAAGGAAGACGGCTGTCAAGGCTACTACTACCGCTGTTAAAGCCGTAATTGCCAAAGCGAAGGCCTTGGCCGCAGCTATCGCCGCCGGTGGATGGGTCTCTGTCACCGTCATCATCGTAGTCTGCCTGATCGGGCTGATCGTCGGCTCTTGTTTCGGCATCTTCTTCTCCGGCGAGGGCAGCGGCACGGGGCAAACTATGCGGCAGGCTGTGCAGGAAATTAACGCCGACTATCAGTCGCAGATCGATACCGCAAGGGCAAATCTCACCTATGATGAGCTGGAGATGTCCGGCTCCCGTGCCGTCTGGCCGGAGGTGCTGGCCGTGTATGCGGTGAAAACCACCACCGACCCCAACGATCCGCAGGAGGTCGCCACGGTGGACGATGCCAAGAAAGCCATCCTCAAAGATATTTTCTGGCAGATGAATGAAATATCTTCTCACATTGAGAGAAAGCCCGGAAAGATTATCACCGAAACCGATGACGGCCACGGGAACATTGTAGAAACCATTACAACGGTCACACACACCTACCTTTATATTACGGTCAGCCACAAGACCGCCGAAGAAATGGCAGACCGTTTCAACTTCAACGCCGATCAGCGGCAGCAGCTCTCTGAATTGCTTGTCGAGGAAAACCGTAGTATGTGGTCAGCCGTCCTTTACGGCATTTACTCCGGGGACGATGCTATCGTCACGGTGGCCTTGTCGCAGATCGGCAATGTAGGCGGTCAGCCCTATTGGTCATGGTATGGATTTAACTCCCGTGTGGAGTGGTGCGCCTGCTTTGTATCTTGGTGTGCGAATGAGTGCGGCTATATCGACAGCGGCGTTATTCCGAAGTTCGCAGGCTGTGTCAATGGGGTGCAGTGGTTCAAGGACCGTGGACAATGGCAGGACGGCAGCTTTGAGCCGTCTGCCGGTCAGATCATTTTCTTCGATTGGGACAACAAGGGCTCATCCGGTCCGCAGGACGGGCAGTCCGATCATGTCGGCATCGTGGAGAAATGCGAAAACGGCATTGTCTACACCATCGAGGGCAATTCCGGCGACAGCTGCCGACAGCGCCAATATCCGGTGGGATACTACGAAATTTTAGGCTACGGTATTCCGGAATAGATAAAAAAGAGCACGAAAAACCATATATGATGGCATTTGTTCATTTTTCTTGGCGCGAACGCACCCCCACCAAGAGGAACAAAACGCGGGCGGTGCATCAACACCGCCCGCAACGAATTACTATTTTGCAAATCTCTCGCAAAATTTTATCCGTATTTTTTAATACTCATGCTCAAAACTCGAAACCATCTGTGCAGTTCATCTCACCAAGAACATATTTATCTACACCGGATTCCGCTACTAGTTTGTCATTATCCCAATTTATCAGGTTGTTCTGCCGAAAGTTTTTTATAGCATGACAAGCGTCGCTCTCACATGTGAATATACCGAGATCCCGGCTGTATTCAAATTCATATTCTTCATCATGCATGTAAAAAAATGCAACGTAGATGCTTGCCTCATCTCCCTCTATTTCGTGCTCAAAGACAACAAATCCATTAGGATAATTCCGGAAGCCCTCAATGTTTTTATAGAACTTAATTGTTGTAGAAACCTCATCTAATGATTTAAAAATGCCAAGGATTGCAATGTCTCCGCAGTGAAAACGACCATCTGATAGCACTTCCGCTCTATGCATATGTACCAGTTCATAAATCTTCATGACATTATCCCCTCCGAATAAAGGAAAATGAAATAATCTCCATTTTCATCTGCTTGTAACCGATCTGTATTTCCTAAAGACCACACAAACAACCCACTTCTATTGATCCATTTCACAATTTTGTTAAAATCGCTACCAGGCCCTTTGTTCCAATTTCCGGGGCCAAACTGGTTGTTTAAAATATCCTTTGCATTTTGTTGTGCAGACAAAGAGCGATCCACCATTCCTTTGTTTACATAACTAGGCTTATCTGTGGCCCTTTCTTTTCCGGTCTGTTTGGAAGTCTTCTTTGACTTTCGACTATCATTTTTGCTAGGGTTTTTATTGGATGATGGTTTTGGGTCGGCCTTCGAGTTAGAACCTGAGCTATTCCTACGGCTCTCTAAATAATCCATCCCTGCGCCAATTATAGCTATTCCCGTTACCAGTATTTCAATACCAAGAACTGTTGCTGCAACCCATCCAACAGGATTCCAAAAATTAGTTGCAGCAGTAATCGCTTCGGCAGCCATAGTTCCTAAGGGATCCACGCAATTTATTGGATTATTATTGCAATAGGAAAACAAATTGCATCCAAGGAAAGTGGTAATTCCAAGCAACCCATCCGCATTAATGAACCGGCAGTTGGCAAAGTCGTAGTACCGGCTCTGGAGGTAGTAGAGACGCGTTTCGCGGTCGTAATAATAGCCACGGTAGCGCAGCGGGTTGATGTGCCCGATGAAGCTGGCCTTCGTAATCTTCGCACCTTTGTCATCGTGCACGGAATAGTTGCCCCACGCGCCGTAGTTGTAGGACGCGGCGAGGGTGCCGTCCGCGTTCAGCAGCGCGATGACATCGCCCTGCGCGTTGAGGACGTAGTAGTAGAGCTCCGTTGTCTGGCCGTGCTTGTAGATCATGGCGAACGGCTGGTTGCCGTCGTCGTACACGAACTCGAGGGACTGCATCGCCTGGTAAACCGTATCGTCGCTGTTGCGCGTCTCCCACTGCTGGCGCATGACCTTGCCGGAGAGCGTGGTATAGGTATAGGTCGTCGTGCGCTGGTTGGAGGTCGTGTAGACCTGCTTGCCGCTGCGGACACCGGACATGTCGTAGGTATAGGAGACCTGCTTGCCGTCCACCGTTGCGGAGGCGAGCTGGCGGCCCTTCGTCCACGTGAAGGTATAGTCCTTGCCGTTGTAGTACGTGATGGGGTTGCCGGAGGATGGGAGGTCGCTCGTCTGCGACTGCCCCTCATACAGGACATCCTTGGTCGTGCCGTTTGCCGTCACGCTCGTGAGCAGGTCCGGCCACGAGGGATTCGTGTAGCCAAAGGACTTCGTGACCGTGCCGTCCTTCGTGATGCTGCGGATGTTGCCCGCCGTGTCGTAGGCATAGCCGAAGGTCGTGCCGCTGCCGTTTTTCTCAGACACCAGCTGGCCCTGCGCGTCGTAGCCATACTCCTTCAATGTGGCCGCCTTGGGCACCTTCGTGCCTGCGGTCACGACCTTGGTGATGTTGCCGGAGTCATCGTAGGTATAGGTGAAGCTGCGAAGGTCAGAACTGCCCTTCTTGTATTTCAACCATCCTGAACATTGATACTTTATCACCGCTCATATTGAATAAACTCATTGAGAAAATTCAAGTCGGGCAGGTTGAAAAGGCTGACGGTCAAATTGTACAAGAAATCACCATAGTGTGGCGGTTTGCAGGGGTAGTTAGTCCTGAATCTTGATTGATTTACCATTCACAGTTAAGGCGTATTGTTCATCAAAGCTGTCTATGAAAGCGAAGTAAGTGTAAAAAGTCTTGTTAAGCGTGCTATTTGCCTTATCCAAGTGTTCAAATTTAGAATTTCGGTTATCTGTTATTTCTGACGAACCACCGTTTGTGTCCAAAACAGTAATGTAATAATCATTTGTATTTTTATACTGATACACATAAATTGTGATTCCGTCAGATATGGTTTGAACAATTCGCTTTGTGTCTAATCCCATTCCAATTTTCCAAGCATTATTTGATCTCGGAACAATAGCATAAACATCAGTCTCACCTTTTGCCCCAACTACAAAATCAGATTCATTACCATCCACGATTAGCTCTACACTTGCAGAATGGTTGTAGTTGTATGCTGATTTAGGCGACGAAAATGTTACAAAAGCATTTTCTATTGGTATCAATGCAGAAATCGTTGTCAGTATTACGGTTGCCGCAAACGCAACTATCGAGCACCGACGTTTATAAACCAAGTGAGATTTCCTTATGAAAAAGAAACTTATAGTGAACGCTATACCAAAAAATATAAGCCTTATTGTTGCAAATAACATATTTTTCCTTTCTAATATTCGTACGCATATAACGGCGATGGCATTGACTGTCCTGTTGTAATAAACACATACGCCGCAGCAATAGCCCACCCGCTAACGCTCACATTGGTATAAGTGGTTTCGGTGTTATTGTCCCATTTGACAGCAGTTGATCCTTCAAAGCCAACTTTTAATTCTGACAGGTTTGCTTTTAAGCCAAAACTATTTGTTGTATTGCCATTTGAAAGCGAGCCTGAAATTCCAATATTATCAAGTCCCATGCTGATATCCAATGTGAATTTTGCTATGTTTATTTTTATACCTGCCGATGATGATTTAATTGGATGCTCAGCATTACCCTTAGCATAAACTGAAATGGGCTTTGAGGAATTGCCGTGCTTTGAAATTGTTTGCGTAGTTTTTGTGCCTAACTTTACGGTAATGGGTAAAGGATCAGGCAAATATTCAACTTCCGTTTTTGTAATAGTTGCTGATAGTGAACTACCTGCACCAAATGTTGCTTTTGCAAAACCTGCAATTGCTGTACCAACTTTATTGAAGAAACTTCCGATTTCTTTCCAGAACGTTCCACTTTGGTCTGCGCGATTAACCGGGTTGTTTCCACAGTACGCGAACATATTGCAACTCAGAAAGCTCCCTGCATTCGTCGTAGCATATGCATCCGCATTGATGAACCGGCAGTTGGCAAAGTCATAGTACCGGCTCTGGAGGTAGTAAAGGCGCGTTTCGCGGTCGTAATAGTAGCCGCGGTAACGCAGGGGATTGATGTGCCCGATGAAGGTGGCATCCGTGGTCTTTTTGCCGTCAGCACCATGCACGGAATAGTTGCCCCACGCGCCGTAGGCGCTACGGCGCAGCGTGATACAGCAGACAACGATAATGATCTGTGGTGACGGTTGTACGCATCATAGTGATCACTTGTCCATTTCCCAGCGGGCGGTGCTGATGCACCGCCAGCACTTCTTATTCAAAGCTGCTTCCTTTGCTCGGTTATAATTTCAATAAGCACTTCCTGCGCAACAATATGCAATTCATCTCCAGAAAACATCTGAAACAACAGATAAAGAGAGTCCTGAGCAAACGCACCGCATTTTGGAATATACACCTGCAGATACGAAAAATCTTTTTCCACAGTTAGTGAAACAAGTGTTTCTGAGCTTCCATATTCCTTGCCTTTGATCGCTAATGCAATTTCTACATTTTTAAATGTTAAATCGTATGCAACACCAAAAGTTGAATTGGTCAATGCAATTTTTATGCATTTATCCTCACTATCATATCTGATGCTCTCCAGCTTTGCATCATGAACATAACTTCTGTATAAAAGTTCTTTTAACAAGTTGGCATTACTTTTATCAAATGCAAGCATCGTTTCATCTCCTATATCCTATACTCCTATATCCTATATTATTTAAGACGAAAATAGGTTGTAGCATATGGTTCAGGCACAATCATTCCTGGATAATAATGTCCAGTCCCGTGTATATGATAAAGTGTTGCTTCATTCTGGCTAGCGTCCTTTCGTAGGTCTACCTTTTATAGGAATAACCCATGTATAAGTAATCCATCCGTGAAACTCATATCCTTCTCCAAACGAAACTGAATATCCATCATATGTTGAAGAAGCCAGCATCGTGCAGTTTTCGCTGCGAGGCGGAAACGGAACGATGCTGGCTTCTTCTGACGTTATGGTGCCGGTGGCCGGACTCGAACCGGCACGCCTTGCGGCACTTGATTTTGAGTCAAGCACGTCTACCAATTCCATCACACCGGCAAATGCGGTCGTTTGATTATACAACAGCCGGACACACATTTCAAGTGCAAATCTCGCGCGGCGGCACGAATTGCAGCCGCTCCGGCGGCTGCTCCGCACGCGAACACACTGCGGCCACGCAGCCGGGAATATCCGCATACACGCGGCAGAGCGCCCCCGCCTCCGGCGGGACGAGCACCCCGGCCGCACGCCGGAACGGGATCGTGCGCAGGTCGCCCGCGCCCGTGAGCTTGAACCAGCTCTCACGCAGCGTCCAGAGCTCGAACGGCTGCAGGTCGCCGCAGTCCGCCTGCGCGAGCCGCCGCGCCATCGCCGGATGCAGCGGGCGCACCTGCTCCACATCCGCGCCCACCGGCGCGGCCGACACGGCCACGAGCGCCGCCGTGCGCGTGTGGCTGACGGAAAAGTGCACCTGCGGGCACGCCGGGAAATACGGCTTGCCGCCGGGCAGCTCCGCCGTCTCCGGCAGGGCGATGCCCCAGACCGCGCGCACCGCATATGCCAGCAGCGACACGCCCCATGCGCTGCCGTGCGCCTTCGAGCGCGCCGGGAACGCCGGCTGCGCGTCCGTGATCTGCGTCCAGAAAAGCTCCATATGGCCCACCTCATTTCCTGTGTCACAGAATAACACGATTCGTAATTTTTTGCTACCACAATTGTAAATAGTGTGATATACTGAAATGAATATTTCTGCAAACCTCCTGCTTTCCGGGAAAGCAGACGCCACTAACCGCAAAGGCGCCCACACACCGCCTTTGGAAAGGAATATGGACTACATGAAGAAAATTCTCGTACTTGAGGACGAACCCAGCATCCGCAGCTTCGTCGTCATCAACCTGCGCCGGTCCGGTTACGAGCCCATCGAGGCGGCCACAGGCGAGGAAGCGCTCGAAAAGCTCAAGCAGAATCCGGACACGCTCGTCGCCCTGCTCGACGTGATGCTGCCGGACATCGACGGCTTTGAGGTCTGCCGCCGCATCCGCGCGACCGGCTCGAAGATGGGCATCCTCATGCTCAGCGCCAAGAGCCAGGAGATGGACAAGATCACCGGTCTCATGACCGGCGCGGACGACTATGTCACCAAGCCCTTCTCCCCGGCTGAGCTGCTTGCGCGCGTGGACGCGCTCTACCGCCGCATCGGCGGCAGCGAGAACACCGAGGACGTGCTCTCGAGCGGGCCGTTCGTGCTGCACCTGCGCTCGCGCACGCTCGACAAAAACAGCGACCACATCCGCCTGACGCAGACGGAGTTTGCGATCATGAAGCTGTTCATGGAAAATCCCGGCCGCGCACTCTCGCGTGAGGAGATCCTGCACGCCGTCTGGGGCGCGGACTACAACGGCGAGGTCAAGATCGTCGACGTGAACATCCGCCGCCTGCGCATCAAAATCGAGGACGATGCGACCGAGCCCGAGTACATCACGACCGTCTGGGGCTACGGCTACAAGTGGGGCTACTGAGACCATGCAGGACCTCACCCCAACCCCGGCAGCCGAACCCAAGGCAAAGACGCTGTACGCCTTTTTCCGCGGCCTGTTTTCGCGCATGGCCATCGGTCAGTGCGTGCACGCGGCGCTGTGCGTCGCCGTGGGCGCCGCCATCGGGCTGAGCACCGGCCGCACCAGCACCGCGCTCGGCATCGTGCTGGGCGTGCTCGCGGCGGCCATCGGCGCCACGATCTGCGCGCTGTGGTTTCGCCGGCGCGTGTCGCGCCCGGTCGAGCAGATCACCGAGGTCACACGCGCGATCGCCGGCGGGCGCTACGGCACGGAGCTGCCGGTGCAGCGCGACGATGAGCTCGGCCGCCTTGCGATCGCCATCAACGAGCTGTCACAGGAGATCAGCCGCAGCGAAAAAATGCAGTCGGAGTTCATCTCGTCCATCTCGCATGAGCTGCGCACACCCCTGACCGCCATCACCGGCTGGAGCGAGACGCTCATGTTCGACACCGCCATTCAGGGCGACTCCCGCCGCGGCATCTCCATCATCGCCAAGGAGGCCGCGCGCCTGACGAGCCTTGTCGAGGAGCTGCTGGAATTCACCCGCATTCAGGACGGACGCTTCAACCTCAACATGGAGCTGCTCGACATCGAGAGCGAGCTTGAGGACACCATCTTCACCTATCAGGAGCTGCTGCGTCAGGACGGGATGCAGCTCATCTACAACCCGCCCGAGGAGGAGATCCCGCTCGTGCCCGGCGACCCGGAGCGCCTCAAGCAGGTGTTTCTCAACATCCTTGACAATGCGGCAAAATACGCCTGCGACGGCAAAACGATCGAGGTGTCCGTTTTTTCGGACACCGAAGCTGCTACCATACAGTTCAGAGACCACGGCCCCGGCATCCCGGACAGCGAGCTGCCGCACGTGAAGGAGAAGTTCTTCAAGGGCGAAAAACACAAGGCGCGCGGCAGCGGCATCGGCCTTGCCGTGTGCGATGAGATCGTCACCCGCTCCGGCGGCACGCTGACGATCGGCAACGCCCCCGGCGGCGGCACGCTCGTTTCGGTGCGGCTGCCGTTTGCTGCCGAGAGCAGCACCTGATCCCGTTATTCATTTTAACCGAGGTAACCATATGAGCAAAACCAGATCCGCAAAAACCGACACCAATGTCTCCTTCCGCACGTCCATCGGCGGACAGGCCCTCATCGAGGGCATTCTCATGCGCGGCCCGGAAAAGCAGGCCATCGTCTGCCGCACCGAGGACGGGCTGGTCGAAAAGGTCGACGAGCTGCACCTTGTCAAGGAAAAGCACCCGATCCTCGGCTGGCCGCTCATCCGCGGCGTGGTCGTGTTTCTTGACTCGATGGTCAAGGGCATGCAGGCGCTGACGTATTCCGCCGATCTCCTGCCCGAGGACGAGCAGGAAGAGCCCGGCAAGCTCGATCTCTGGATCGAGCGGCATTTCGGCGAGGAAAAGGGCAAGAACATCATCATCGGCACGGCCGTGGTGCTCGGCATCGCGCTGTCGATCGTGCTGTTCATCCTGCTGCCGACGCTGCTCGCCGATCTGACCAAGAGCTTTATCCAGAGCCCCGTCGTGCGCAACCTCTTCGAGGGACTGCTGCGCATCGTCATCTTCCTGCTGTATCTGTGGGCCGTGTCGCACATGAAGGACGTCGAGCGTATGTTCGCCTACCATGGCGCGGAGCACAAGACCATCTTCTGCTATGAAAAGGGTCTGCCGCTGACGGTCGAGAACGTGCGGCCGCAGTCGCGCTTTCACCCCCGCTGCGGCACGAGCTTTCTGTTCGTCGTCGTCATCATCAGCATTCTCGTGTTCTCGCTCGTGAGCCTGCGCGTCGGCCTGTGGGACAATCCGTGGGTGCGCATCGGCCTGCGGCTGCTGCTGCTGCCGGTCGTCGTGTCCATCAGCTATGAGATCAACCGCTGGGTCGGCCGGCACGACAATCTCTGCTCGCGCATTTTGTCCGCACCGGGCAAGTGGCTGCAGCGTCTGACCACCAATGAGCCGGATGACAGCATGATCGAGTGCGCCATCCGCGCGCTGGAGCTCGTCATCCCGGAGCAGAAGGGCAGCGACACCTGGTAATCGTCAACAAAAGGACTGGAAATAGAGAGATGCCAAAGACCTACAATGATCTGTATCTGGCCACGCGCACGGCGCTCAAGAGCGCCGGTGTGGAGGCCTACGCGCTCGAGGCGCGGCTGCTGGTGGCGTATGCCGTCGGCAAGACGAAGGAGGAGTTCGTGCGCGACCTGCGCCTGTACACCTCCGATGAAAACGAACAGAAGATCCAGGCGCTGCTGCAGCGGCGCATCGCCGGCGAGCCGCTGGCCTACCTGATCGGCGAGTGGGAGTTTCACGGTCTGCCGATCGTGGTCACGCCCGACGTGCTCATCCCGCGCATGGACACCGAGGTGCTCGTGGACGCGGCGCTTCAGGTGCTCGTCGGGCGGAAGATGAACGCCCGCATTCTCGACCTCTGCTCCGGCAGCGGCTGCATCGGCTGCGCGCTGGCGCATGAGCTGCCGGCCGCGCGCGTCGTCATGGTGGACATCAGCGACGCGGCGCTCGCCGTGAGCAAGGAAAACCTCCGCCGCAACCGCCAGAACCGCACGATCTGCCTCAAGGCGGACGCGCTCGAAAAGCCGCCGATGAGCATCGGCACATTCGACATCATCGTATCCAACCCGCCCTATGTCGCAAGCATGGACATCCTCACGCTCGACAGCTCCGTGCGCGACTATGAGCCGCTCGGCGCGCTCGACGGCGGCGAGGACGGGCTGATGTTCTACCGCGCCATCGTGCAGCACTGGACGCAGATCCTCCGTCCCGGCGGCTGGCTCATGTTTGAGGTCGGCGAGGATCAGGCAGACGCTGTCATGGCGCTGATGAAGGATGCAAAATACACTGATGTGACCGCACTCGAGGACACCGCCGGCATCCGGCGCGTCGTCGTCGGCCGCATCTGATACTTAGAGGTGAAAGACTATGGCTGAAAAGAAAAAATCCGCACCCGTTTCCTCCGGCCCCGTCAAGCCGGAGGATAAGAAAAAAGCACTCGAGACCGCCCTCGCCCAGATCGAAAAGAACTTCGGCAAGGGCGCCATCATGCGCCTCGGCGACGACATCCCCGTGAACGTGGAGGCCATCTCCACCGGGTCGCTGTCGCTCGACCTCGCGCTCGGCATCGGCGGCGTGCCCCGCGGCCGCATCGTCGAGATCTACGGCCCCGAGTCGTCCGGTAAGACGACGCTCGCGCTGCACATCCTCGCCAGCGCCCAGAAGACCGGCGGCGAGGTCGCGTTCATCGACGTGGAGCACGCGCTCGAGCCCGCGTATGCCCGTGCCCTCGGCGTGGACATCGACAGCCTCCTCATCTCCCAGCCGGACACCGGCGAGCAGGCGCTTGAGATCACGGAGCAGCTCGTGCGCTCCGGCGCGCTTGACGTCGTGGTCGTTGACTCCGTGGCGGCGCTGCTGCCGCGCAGCGAGCTCGAGGGTGAGATGGGTGAGTCGTCCGTCGGCGTGATCGCGCGCCTGATGAGCCAGGCGCTGCGCAAGCTCGCCGGTACGGTCAGCCGCACGAACTGCATCGTCGTGTTCATCAACCAGCTGCGTGAGAAGATCGGCGTCATGTACGGCAACCCCGAGACGACGCCCGGCGGCCGCGCGCTGAAGTATTTCTCCAGTGTGCGCATCGACGTGCGCCGCATCGAGACGCTGAAGGTCGGCGGCGAGATGATCGGCAACCGCACGCGCGCCAAGATCGTCAAGAACAAGGTCGCGCCCCCGTTCAAGGAGGCCGAATTCGACATCATCTACGGCGAGGGTATCTCCAAGATCGGCGAGATTGTGGACCTCGGCGTCAAGCTCGACCTCATCGACAAGGCCGGCGCGTGGTACACCTACGGCGACGTGCGCGTGCAGGGACGCGACAGCATGAAGGAATTTCTGCGCGAGCACCCCGACGTCTCGGATCAGATCGAGGCGGAGATCCGCGCCAACGCTCACAAGCTCATGAGCCCGCAGGCCCGCAAGGCCGCCATCGCCTCCGGCCGTGCCGTCGAAGTGGCGGCGGATGACTTTCAGGGCTGATGGCCCGGCTCATCGCGCTCAGACAGACCGCGCCGGAGCGCTTTCTGGCGCGGTTTGATACCGGTGAGGAGCTGCGCACGACGCTCGCCGTCGTGACGGACTATCACCTCAGCTGCGGCAAGGAGCTGACGGAGGCCGAGCTCGACACGCTGCGCGCCGCCTCCGAGCGTTCCCGCTGCCGGCAGCGGGCGCTGCGCATCATCGGCACGCGCGCCATGTCGGTCAAGGAGCTGACCGACCGGCTCAAGGAAAAGGGCGAGACCCCGGACAACGCCGAGGACGCCGCCGCATGGCTCGAGCAGATGCACCTGCTCGACGACGCGCAGTACGCCGCCATGTGCGTGCGGCACTATGCCGCCAAGGGCTACGGCACGGGGCGCATCCGCAGCGAGCTCTACCGCCGCGGCATCCCGCGCGAAGCGTGGGACGACGCCCTGCAGGAGCTGCCGGAGCAGGACGAGCAGATCGACGCACTTTTGCGCCGCCGCCTGCGCAGCGACACACCCGACCGCGACGAGCTGCGCCGCGCGTCGGACTATCTGTACCGCCGCGGCTTCGGGCGCGACGAGATCCGCGCGGCCATCGCGCGCTATCAGGATAACTTTGAGGAGTATTGACCTATGCCATATCGAATTTGTCTCATCTCGCTCGGCTGTGCGAAAAATCAGGTCAACAGCGAGCAGATGCTCTACCTGCTCAATCAGGCCGGCCATGACGTGGTCGGCGAGGTGGACGGCTGCGACGTTGCGATCGTCAACACCTGCGGCTTCATCGACACCGCCAAGAGCGAGGCGATCGACCAGATCCTGCAGCTCGCCGAGGTGAAAAAGGCGGGCGGCCTGAAAAAGATCCTTGTGGCCGGCTGTCTCTCGCAGCGGTACAAAAACGACATCCTCGAGAGCCTTCCGGAGGTGGACGGTATGCTCGGCACGGGCAGCTTCGGCGAGATCTGTCAGGCTGTCGAGGACGTGATGCACGACGGCAGGCCCCTGTATTTCGGCGACAAGAGCGGCCCCGTTGAGGAGATCGGCCGCGTGATCACGACCGGGCCGGGCTGGGCGTATCTGCGCATCGCCGAGGGGTGCGACAACTGGTGCGCCTTCTGCGCCATCCCCGCCATCCGCGGCCGCTACCGCAGCCGTGCGCTCGATGCCATCGTGCAGGAAGCGAAGGAGCTCGCGGCGCTCGGCGTCAAGGAGCTGATCGTCATCGCGCAGGACATCACCCGCTGGGGTCTGGACATCTATGGCAAGCCGAGTCTTGCGCTGCTGCTGCGGGAGCTTGTGAAGGTCGAGGGCATCCGCTGGATCCGCCTGCACTACCTCTACCCCGAAATCATGGACGACGAGCTCATCGACCTCATCGCGGATGAGGATAAGATCGTCAAGTATCTCGACATCCCCATCCAGCACATCAACAACGACATTCTCCGCCGCATGAACCGTCACTGCACCGGTGACGAGATCCGCGCCCTGCTGCAAAAGCTGCGTGCGCGCATCCCGGGACTTGTGCTGCGCACGAGCCTCATCACGGGGCTCCCAGGCGAGGGCGAGGCGGAATTTGAGCAGCTGTGCGTCTGGCTGCGTGAGGCGCGGCTCGAGCGCGTGGGCGTGTTCCCGTTCTCCCCCGAGGAGGGGACGCCCGCCGCCAAGATGACCGACCGCTGCGAGCCCGAGGAGGCGCAGCGCCGTGCCGATCTCATCCTCGAGCTGCAGGCCGGGATCATGGACGACTACAACGCCGCCTGCATCGGGCGGGACATGACCGTGCTCTGCGAGCACACGACCAAGAGCGGGATGTGCTCCGGGCGCACGTATGCCGACTCTCCCGAGATCGACGGCACGGTCTACTTCACCGGCACGGCCAAGCCCGGCGACATGGTCACGGTGCGCATCAGCGGCTGTGACGACGGCGATCTCGCCGGGGAACAAATCCAAGAATGAGGTGCTGACATGACAACTGCTAACAAGATCACCATCTTCCGCGTAGTGCTCATCCCCGTGTTTCTGGTGCTGATGTACCTGCGCTTCCCCGGACATATGTACTGGGCGTTCGGCGTGTTCGTGCTCGCGAGCCTGAGCGATTTCGTCGACGGCTACATCGCGCGCCACTACAATCAGGTCACGGACTTCGGCAAGTTCATGGATCCGCTGGCGGATAAGCTGCTGGTCGTGTCGGCCATGCTCATGTTTGTCGAGCAGCACCAGATGCCCGCGTGGGCGCTGCTGCTCGTGGTCGCGCGCGAGTTTGCCGTGACCGGTCTGCGGCTGATCGCCGTGGACAACGGCCGCGTCATCGCCGCCGCGTGGTCGGGCAAGATCAAGACCGCCTCAACCATGGTGGCCATCTGCCTGATGCTGCTGTGGAACATCGCCTGGCTCAACACGGTCTGCTGGGTGGTCATCGTCGTGACGACGGTGTACTCCGGCGTGGAATACTTCGTGAAAAACCGCGACGTGTTCCGCAAGGCCGCATAAAATGCAAAAAGCCAGCGGGCTGATGCCCGCTGGCTTTTTTGGTTTTTCCTCAGAACGTGAACGCCTGCAGCGGCTTATCGTAGTCCGCGTGTGCCGTGGAGAACGTTTTGCCCTCGACCGTGACGCGCACGGTCTCGCAGTTAAAGTTGTCGAGGAAGGTGTTGACCAGACTGCCGAGATACATACTCTCGCCCGTCGAGCCGCTCTGACGCAGGCCTGCGAGGAACGCCTCGTCCATGTCCAGGCTGAGCGCGCTGCCCTCCTTCGAGATGGCGAGCACCTTGCTGTCTTTCGGCAGCGCATCGTGCGCGATGAGCTGATCCACGATCGCCTGCGCATACGCGACCGTGACGGTCGCCTCCGCATCCGTGATGTGCACGGTGTCGGCGCGCAGGTCGCTCGCCTGATCGTTCGGGAAATAGACCTTGCAGGACGTGTCCACGCCGCCGGTGGCCGCCGTCTGCGTCGGCGGGGTCTCGACCGGGTGTTCCGGCTCCGGCTTGTCGCCGCAGGCGCTCAGCAGCGCCAGCGCCAGCACGCACGCCAGCAGGAGTGATAAAGCTCTTTTCATCCGATTGCCTCCTATGCGGCCGCGCGTCTGACCGGCCGCTGTTTTCTGCCAGCATCATACCATATCGCCGCAGCGCGCGCAACCTTGACATTGCCGGGAGCGTATGCTAAGATAAGTGATGCTATGAATGGAAAGAGTACGCCCGAGACCCGGTCTCAGAGAGGCGCCCGGCTTGCTGTGAGGGTGCTGTCCGGCGGGGCGGAACGTGCGTCCGGGAGCGCGGCGGGAGGAAATGCCTGCCCGAAGGCACCGCGTTACGGTGCAGCGAGTGAAAAACGAGAGTGGAACCGCGAAAAAACTTCGCCTCTCATGCCGGACGGCATGGGGCGCTTTTTTTATCCCAAATTCGTCTGTCAAAGGAGTCTGAATATGAAACTGTTCAACACCATGTCCATGCAGAAGGAAGAGTTCGTGCCGATCGAGCCCGGCAAGGTACGCATGTACGCCTGCGGCCCGACGGTGTATAACTACATCCACGTCGGCAACGCGCGCCCGATCATCATGTTCGACGTGCTGCGCCGCTATCTCGAGTACCGCGGCTACGAGGTGACGTTCGTGCAGAACTTCACCGACGTGGACGACAAGATCATTAAGCGCGCCAACGAAGAGGGCATCACGAGCGAGGAAGTCGCGAAAAAATACATCGCCGAATACTTCACCGACGCCCACGCGCTCGGCGTCCGCGAGGCGACCGTGCACCCGAAGGCGACCGAAAACATCCAGCAGATCATCGACCTCATCACAACGCTCATCGACAAGGGCTACGCCTATGAGGTCAACGGCGACGTGTACTACCGCACGCTGAAATTCAAGGACTACGGCAAGCTCAGCCACCAGCCGATCGAAGATCTGCAGTCCGGCGCGCGCATCGACGTCAACGACATCAAGGAAAACCCGCTCGACTTTGCGCTCTGGAAAGCCGCCAAGCCCGGCGAGCCGTTCTGGGAATCTCCGTGGGGCAAGGGCCGTCCCGGCTGGCACATCGAGTGCTCGGCCATGTCCAACCGCTACCTCGGCAAGACGATCGACATCCACTGCGGCGGCAGCGACCTCGCCTTCCCGCACCATGAGAATGAGATTGCCCAGTCTGAGGCCGCCAATGGCTGCAAGTTCGTCAACTACTGGCTGCATAACGGCTTTATCAACATCGACAACAAGAAGATGAGCAAGTCGCTCGGCAACTTCTTCACCGTGCGCGAGGCGGCCGCCGCCTACGGTTATGACTGCATCCGCATGTTCATGCTCATGAGCCACTACCGCAGCCCGCTCAACTACTCCGGCGAGATCCTCATGCAGGCTAAGGCCGCGCTCGAGCGCCTGCGCACCGCGAAGAACAATCTCGAGTTCTTCATTGCAAACGGCCGCGACGGTGATCTGAGCGAGGCCGATGCCGCCTTCGCCACTGGGCTTGACCAGTACCGCGAGAAGTTCGACGCCGTCATGGACGACGACTTCAACACCGCCGACGCGATCTCTGTCATCTTCGAGATGGTGCGCGAGATCAACGCCGCCGTCTCCCCTGCCTCCGACCCGAGCAAGGCGCTGGCGCAGGCATGCCTCGAGCGCTTGCTCGAGCTGTGCGACGTGCTGGGCATCCCCTTCGGCTCAGACAGCAGCAAAGACCCCGATGCGAAGGCCATCGAGGAGAAGATCGCCGCACGTCAGGCCGCCCGCAAGGCCAAGAACTGGGCCGAGGCCGACCGCATCCGCGACGAGCTCAAGGCCGACGGCATCGTACTCGAGGACACCCCGCAGGGCGTCAAGTGGAAGCGCGCATAAGCCCCAATCGAAACCTCTGCAACCGCCCCGGCCAAACGGCCGGGGCGGTCTTACATTACAAACACATAAGCTCTGACCGGAAACCACGAAAGTTTCCGGCAGATACAAAAATCCCCGATTGGAAAACCAATCGGGGATTCTTGCTTTGCAGTTATGGGTAAGGGATGAGAAAACATCAGGGGTGCTGCGGCGTGTCGGCGTCATCGCTCTGCGCTTCATCGGCAGGCGTCTCTTCCGGCGCTGCCGTCTCGTCAGCAGGGGCGCTGTCGTCCGCCGCCGTGTCCGGCGTGGGCTCTGTCTGAGCCTGTGCCGCAGCCGCTGCTGCCTCGGCCTCCGCCTCGGCGGCGCGCTTGGCCTCCTTGGCCTCGTGCGCGGCGGCACGCTTGGCCTGAAGCTTCGTGTGCTCCTCGGCCAGCCACATCCGCCAGCCCCGCTTGCGCAGTGTGGCGGCCTCTTCCTCGGTCATTGTTCCGGCTGCCACCGCCTTTTTCAGCTTGCGGTAGTACAGCAGGCGCAGCACCGTGACGATCACAGCCAGCACGATGAGCACGACGAGGATGTAGAACAGCGCGCTGTGGTGCGACTTGACCACGGCAAACTGCAGGTCCCGATCCATGGTCTTGAAGACGAGGTAGCTGCCGTCGCGGGTGCTGGACGTGCTCGCCCAGGTGCCGTTCTGGTGGGTGTAGACCGTGTAGTTTGCACCGGTATCCGGCGCGTAGACACGCAGGGAGACAGTGTTGTCCGCGTCGTCGTCAATGGTGTCGTTGAGCACCTCGACGCGGTACTTCATGTACAGCTGCTGGTTGCCGCGCAGCGTCGGCCCCTCGGCATCGGGCGACGTGATGTGCACGTCCGTTGCCGGGTCAAAGACGCCCTCAGCCAGCACGATCGGCGTGCGGCTGTTGTCGGCATACAGATCACCGGCCACGACCGTCGAGACAGCGGTATACTCCGCCTTGACCTCGAGATCGAAGGTCAGATGACTGTAGTCATGCTCCGGCCAGGAACCATAGTTGCCCTCCACCGTCGGGCAGTCGGGGATCTGCGATTCATCGATCGAGCCGCCGTAGGCGAACGTGATCGTCTTGACCGTCTCGCCGTTGGCCGTGAACGTGACGGCAAAGCTGGAGAACTCCGCCGGGATCCCGTCGCGCGCCATGAAGGCCTCGTAGCTCATGCCCTCGGCCTTGCCGGCGTAGCTGATGCCGTCGATGCCGGCCTCCGTCTCGTGGACGAAGTAGTTGCCGTCCGCGCTGCCGTCCTTGTCGATCTCGCCGGCGATCGTGCCGACGCAGTTGCCGGAGCCGTTGAGGTTGACGAGCGTGTTGCAGCCGCTGACGTTCATGCCGTAGCCCGCAACGCCGCCGATATAGTTGCGGCCGGTCAGCCCGCACTTGGCAAAGCTGTTGCGCACGGAGCCCTTCGACTGGCCGACGACACCGCCGACATAATCGCCTGCCGTGCTCTCGGCCGTGCCGTAGCCCTCGCAGCCGCTGATGACGCCGAGGTCGGCGTAACCGCAGACCGCGCCGACGCAGTTTTTGCGCGAGGTGGCGTTGCCGTAGTTTCTGCTGTCGACCAGCACGCACTTGGTAAAGTACTTGGCCGTAAGCGTGGCGTCCTTGATAATGTTGGAGTCGCTCTCGGGATCGTAGTCATACTCGATGCCCATCGTGCCGGCCACGCCGCCGACATTGACATCGCCGTCGACCTTGCCGTAGTTATCGCAGTTATAGACCTTGCCGTCGGTCGTGCTCGCGAGCTCTTCCTCCGAGATATCCTGAATGATGTCGTCCTTGTCCTTGCTCAGGGCGAGCTCCAGAATGTCGCACAGGCGCATCATGACGACGTTGAACTGGTCGTTGACGGCCTTCATGTCGCTGATGATCTGGGCGCTGTAGCTCGCGGTCTCCACGCTCAGGCGCGAGAGCCCTGCCGAGATACTGCCGAGGTCGTCAAACATCTGCTCCATCGCGGTGCGGTAATCGCTGCTGATCTCGGGCATTTTGAGCGGATCGTTGCTGGCGAGGTATTTCGTGACCTGATCGAGATAGCTCATACCGGTCGAGAAGTTGCCGCTGGAGGACTTGAGCGCATCAAACGCATTTTTGAACGCGGCGCTCATGTAGTCCAGACGGGTATTGCCGGTGGAGTCCTCGGTGAGGTAGTAGGTGTTGATGATCTTCGTCATCGTCGAGATATCGCCGGAGATCGCGCCGATGGCTCTGGCAGCGTCGCCCGCGCCCTTGAGCATCGCGTCACGCTGCGCCTCATACGTGCCGAGATTGTCCGGGTTATACTCATACCCGTACTTATCGGACATCTGCTGCCAGTTATCCGGACGGCTGGCAAGCAGATCGTAAGAGCCCGTGCCATAGGAGTTATCCATGACCTTCATGAGCCATGCGCAGTAGTCCATGGCCGCGTTGAGCTGGTCGGACGAAACGCTCAGATCCTTGGCCGCATCCTTAAATGCCGTCTTGTCGGCCTCTGTCATCTCATCGACGATGTCGAGATAGTCAAAGCCCTTGCTGAAGTAGTTGATCGCCTTGTCGAGCGACACGGCAGCCGTGGAAAACTCCGTGATCGCGGGCGCGAGCATCTTCTCCGCCGTGTTGATGCGGATGAACACCTCGTTGACGGTGGAGACCGTGCTGTCGACATAGTCCGTGGTGCGCTCCGCCACATAGCGCGCGCTCTCCGTGGCGTGCGCGGCGCTGTCGCTGAGCACGCCGAGCGTGGCGGCCAGCGACGCGGTCGCGGAGCCGGTGTGGTTGAGCAGTGTATCCATCAGGCCGTGGAGGGTGTTGAGCTCCTTGGCCATCGCGCCGATCGAGCCGGACTCGACATCGAGCGTGATGAACGGCTCCATCTGGCCGCAGATGCCGCCGACGTCCTTGCGGCCGGAGGCGGTGCCCCAGTTCGTGCAGCCGGAGACCAGACCGCTCTGGCGGCCGACGATGCCGCCGATGTTGTAGCCGACGTGCTCAAAGCCGACGCCGCCCCAGTTCGTGCAGCCGATGATGACGCCGGACGAGAAGCCGCAGATACCGCCCACGTCCGTGGAGGTATTGGCCTTCTTCGGGATGTCGTCGTCATCGTCGTCGGACGCGGTCGGAAGCGTCAGGGAGTCGAGATCCTCCACATTGTCCACGGCCTCGCTGGCGCTGACATTCACGCCCATGGTGTTCGAGCAGTAGGAGATCGTGCCGACGTTCTGCCCGACGATGCCGCCCACATAGTGGTCGCCCTCGACCGAACCCTCGGTCTTGCAGTTGTAGATCATGCCGCTGCCTTCGTTCGTGCCGGCGATGCCGCCGACATTGTTCTGGCCGGAGATCGTACCGCTGAACGAGCAGCCGGAGATCGTGCCGTAGTTCGTGCCGACGATGGCGCCGATCTCGTTGAGCGTGCCGGCGGCGTCGATGTTGCCCGTGACCTTCAGATCACGCACCGTGCCGACCGCCTGCACATAGCGAAACAAACCCATGTGCGACGCATCGCCCGAGAGCTCCAGGCCGCTGACCGTGTGCCCCTGCCCCTCAAACGTACCGCCGAAGGTCGGGATCGGCACAAACTTCGACCCGCTCAGGTCGACGTCACTGTCCAGATACACCGTCTTCCCCTGCGAATACGTGTCGAGCTTGCAGCTTTTGCTCAGCTGCACAAAGTCATCGGCAGAGTAGATGTGGATCTCCTTGGGGTTGGGCTGGGCAGCCGCACCGCACAGCAGGCACAGCGCCACCACCAGCACCAGCACCAGAAGACGGCGAACGTTATGTTTCTTCATCGGAACCCTCCTCACTGTGCAGCTGCGCCGGCGGTGCAACGTGTGCCGGCAGCTCCTCCATCTGCACATCTCCGATATCGATCGATGCGCTGACCGTACCGTTGACACGGCCATGGATCTCGGCATCGACGTAGCCATTGATATATCCGCGAACGTGTCCGTTGACACGCATGGCCCCATGCAGCTGCTGCGTCGCGGGATGCAGGCCAATTGTAAACGAAGTTTTCTCCACCAGTGAGTCGCCCAGCAGCAGGATCTGCGGCAGCACGCACATGACTAGCACCATCGACAGCAGTGTGCCGCGGCCGAGGCAGACGCCGATGGACGCGACCGTATTCTCCGAGGACAAAAAGCCGATGGACATGCCGGCGGTGGCGAGGATGGTGCCGGAGGTGACGACCGTCGGGAACGCCTGATTGAGCGCCTCGATCATGGCCTCCTTATAGGGCATCTCCTCTTTGAGCCGGAGATACCGGCTCGAGATGACGATGGCGTAGTCGATGTTTGCGCCCATCATGATGGCGCTGACGATCAGGTACGCCAGAAAATACAGGTTGTTATGCAAGATCGTCGGGAACGAGAAGTTGATCCACACACTGCCCTGGATCACGAGGATCAGCAGCAGCGGCAGCGCGACCGACTTAAACGTCAGCAGCAGCACCAGGATGACAAACACAAGCGTGAGAATGCTGATGAGCGTGTTGTCGGTGCTGAAGGCGTCGGAGAAATCCTTGTCCTTTGCCGTCTCGCCGACGAAATAGGACTCATTATAATATTTGCCGACGACGCCCTTGATGACCGTCAGATAATCGTAGGTCTCCTCGCTCTCGACCGGAAGGTTGAGATAGAGGATCATGCGCGAATATTTCTCGGAGTGCAGCTGCTTTTCGCCGTCGATCAGGCGGTCATACATCTCCTCGAGGTCTTTCATGGTCGAGGCCGCGATCTTCGAGCGATAGATATCTCGCTGCTCATACAGGAACTTGAACATCTCGATCAGCGGCACGGAGCAGTTGTCGATGTTGCTCAGATCCACGAGCTGACCGAGCGCCTTCGTATAGTCGTCGTTCGCGGTACAGTAGGCCGTGTAGAGCGCGCGCGACACGCCGATGTCGATATCCGTGAGCTCGGCAAACTTGCGCGGCGTGAGCGAGTCGGTGAGCATGTAGCCGTCCTTGGCCTCCTCGTTTGCGAGCGCCTGCACGCGGTCCACGCCCTTGAGCTCCTTGAGATCGTCGAGCAGGCTCGCCTCGCTCTCATAGTCCGTGAACGGGAATATGAGCGCGACCTGATTCGTCTCGCCGAAGGTAGCGTTGATCTTCTTCTCTGCGATCTTGTAGTCGTTTTGCTTGATGGTGTCGAGCGTGCTGTAGCCGAACACATACGGGCACTTGCTGCTGAGCACGAAGCCCGCGATGATGATGACCAGAAAGATCGGCGGCACAACGTAGCGGCTGCGGATCGCAAAGCGGCCGAGCGCATCGATGCGCGGCAGAAACTGCCGGTGGTGCGTCTTGTCGATCCACGGGCTCATGTACATGATCAGCGCCGGCATCAGGAAGAACACCGTCAGCATCAGAAACAGGATCGCCTTGATGAGCACCAGACTCATATCCTCGCCGATCTTGATCTTCATGAACGAGAGCGCAAGCAAGCCCGAGATCGTCGTCAGGCTCGAGGCTGAGATCTCCGGAATGGCCAGCGTGAGCGCGCGGATGGTCGCCTCGCGCGGCTCCATACGCTCGCGTTCCTCCGTGTAGTGGTGGCACATGATGATCGCGTAGTCGATGCCGAGACCGAGCTGCAGCACCGCCGCGATGGAGTTTGTGATAAACGAGACCTCGTGGAACCAGTAGTTCGTGCCCTTGTTGACCCAGACGGCCACGGCAAAGGTGATGATCAGCACCGGCACCTCGGCATACGTATGGCTCGTGAGCAAAAGCACCACAAAGATCGAGCACATGAGGATGATGAGCACGATGCGCATCTCCCGCTCGAGGATCTCGCCGGTCGGGTTGCCGATCTCCGTTGTAATATAGGTATCATAGCCGTCGAGCGCAGCGCGGACGTTTTTCACGCCCTGAATGCTGATCTCGTCAAGCTTTTCCCCGTCAAACGTGACCACAAACAGCGCCGAGGCACTGTTGTAGTGCTGCGTGTCCTTTTCAAACTCCACACTCTTGACGCCGTCTACCCCGCGCAGCATCTCGGCAAGCTCTTCCGCCTGCGTGAATGTCACGTTGGACACCATGACCTTGGCGTCTCCGTATGTAATGAACTCGCGGTTCATGATCTCCAGGCCCTGACGTGTCTGCGTGGAATCCGGCAGATAGTCGGTCAGCTCGTTGTTGACGTCCGTCTTGCTCACCGAGAATACCGACAGCACGCACGCCACGGCAAACAGCACCACAAACAGCCGCCGCTTATCCACGATGAACGCCGCCATGCGTTCCATAAACGATTTCTTCATACCCCAGCCCCTCATCAGACGGCTTCCCCCCGTCCGGAATCTCTCTGCGCGTCCAATCAGAACCGGTTACATAAATGGTTAAAAAAGTGTAACAAAGTGGTCTCTTGCATCCTGTTTGGGCATACCTGCGCGAAGTTAACATAAACAATTATGGATTCTTTTGTATCATACGATATCCATAAGTCGATGTCAACCGCGAAAACGCGATTTTGCGAGCTTTTGCCAGATTTTTTTCCACACTGCTGCCATTGTGCGCAGGTTTTCTCGGTGTTTTCGCAACATTTCAAGACATCAGTCGAGAAAGCAACCAGATGCCGTTTTCGCGCGTAAGGTTACGTGGGTAACATATTTCAAAAGAAACGAGTTGAAAAAGGGTAACAAAAATCGACCCGCGAAGGAAAAATTGCATCCTTTCGGGTCGAATTTTGTAACTTTTTCACGCCTCGAAGATCTTCTCCACACGGCGGATGTACGCCGGAAGCGCGCCCTCAAAATCCACGCCGAAGTGGCGCGGCGTGTCGCGCCAGAGCGAGCGGCAGATGCTCTCGTCCGTGAGCGCGGTAGCCGTCTCGAGCGCATCGCTCAGCGGTGCGCCGCGCACGAGCAGCCCCGCAAGCGCGGAGGCGAACACATCGCCCGTGCCGTAAAACAGCCCCGGATGTGCCGGGCGCATACTCGCATACATCTCCCCCGTGCGGCAGTCGCAGGCGACGTTGCCGATCACATCCGGCTGCGGGCGCACGCCCGTCACCGTCACAACGCCGGCGCCGAGCGCGCCGAGTGCCCGAAACAGCTGCGCGAGGTAGGCATCGCTGTGCGTGCCCGGCTCATACGGCAGCCCCGCCAGCAGCGCCGCCTCCGTGATGTTCGGCGTGATGACGTCCGCCCGCGAGAGCAGGCGGCGAAACGCGGCGCACATCCGCTCATCGATCTGCGAGTAATAGATGCCGTTGTCCGCCATAACCGGGTCGACGATAACGAGCGTGTCGGGCGCTGCGATGCAGTCGATCGTCTGTGCGAGCAGCTCCGCCTGCTCCGGTGAGGCCAGATAGCCGGAGTAGATACCGTCGATGCGCACGCCCTCGCGCTGCCAGTGGCGCGCGATGGGCAGCATATCATCCGACAGGTCGCGGAACGTCCAGCCGGTAAACTCCCCCGTGTGCGTGCTGAGCACGGCCGTCGGGATGCACGCGCACTCAACACCGGTGGCCGAGATGACTGGCAGCGCCACAGTCAGCGAGCACTTGCCGAGCCCGGACAGGTCGTGGATGGCAGCGATGCGCTTGAGCGGCGGTAACGTGTTGTCCATAAGATGACCTCGGTTCTTTTCAAAATGCGTCATCGGTGTCCCGACAGCAGACGACCCCCGGCACAAACCGGGGGCACGAAATATGTTCAGCCTTCAGACGACGGGAGCGCGCGCAGCTGCGCGTCGATCTCCGCGAGCGATTGCGCCGTCAGCCCCGACTGCGCAAACCCGGCCACCTGCCGCAGCGTCATGGCAGCGGTCATCTGCAGCGCGGGATTTTTCAGGATCTTGGGGAAAAACCGCTCAAGGACCGCGACCGCCTCCGGCGCGGCGAGGAGCGTCTTCATCTTGTCGTCCACAGTGTATGTCACGTTGCTTTCCTCCCTGTCTCCGAATGCCGGAGGACAGAATTCACAAAAAATCTGTGATTTTGTAGTGATTATACACAAATACGCATCCGTTGTCAAATCGCACCCCTCGGCGAGAGTCTGCACCGCGCCGCGCCGGTCTGCCGCAGCCTCTCAGCCGGGGTCTATGCACAAAAATGCCCATCCGCCGGTCTGACCGGTGGGTGGACATTGCGGTATTGGAAGGAACGCCATCGGTGTCTCCAAAAAAAGAGACACGCTCTCACGTGTCTCTTTTTCTGGAGGCGCCACCCGGATTTGAACCGGGGGTCAAGGATTTGCAGTCCCATGCCTTACCACTTGGCTATGGCGCCAAAAAATGGAGCGGGCAACGAGATTCGAACTCGCTACCTCCACCTTGGCAAGGTGGCGCTCTGCCAAATGAGCTATGCCCGCAAAATGGTGCCTCCGGTCGGAATCGAACCAACGACACGGGGATTTTCAGTCCCCTGCTCTACCAACTGAGCTACAGAGGCGTATGAAATTAAAAAAACTGGTGGGAACAACAGGGCTCGAACCTGTGACCCCTTGCTTGTAAGGCAAGTGCTCTCCCGGCTGAGCTATGCTCCCGTTTCGCAGCTTGCTCATTATACAAGACGGGCACACAATTGTCAATAGATTTTCGGTAATTTTTTCGGCAATTGTGCATGTTTGGGGCGGCAGTGCCGCCCCGAGCACGGTTCAATCCGTTGCGGCGTCAGGGTTTTCGGCGTCCAGCAGCGTCTGCAGATCCGCCGGCGTAAATACATATTCCGTATCGCAAAACTGGCAGTGCACGCGCGTATCCTCGCCCTCGGCGATCATCGCGCGCAGCTCATCCGCTCCGCACTGGCGCAGCGCCTGCTCCACACGCGCACGCGAGCACGCGCAGCGGTAGGCCATCGGGTGGCGCAGGACGATCTCGGGCGCAAGATCGCGCATGACCTGCGCGATGATGGCGTCCGCTCCGTCCTCGTCGAGAATGGTCGTGAGCTGGTCCATCATGAAAATGTTGTCCTCCAGCTTTCCGATCAGCTCCTCCGGCGCGCCGGGCATGAGCTGCACGAGAAAGCCGCCGGCCGCCTTGACGCTGTGGTCGGTGTCGACGAGCACGCCGAGGCCGCAGGCAGCCGGGATCTGCTCGCTCTCAACGAGATAGGCGGACAGATCCTCCGCGATCTCGCCGCTGACGAGCTCCGTGCTGCCAATGTACGGCTCACGCAGGCCGATATCCCGGCTGACGGTGAGCATGCCGTCCTTGCCGACTGCGCCGCCGACATCGAGCTTTCCGTCCGGGCGCGTGGGCAGGTCGAACGCGGGGTTTGCCACCATGCCGCGGACGTTGCCGTCGCAGTCGGACACCGCAACGATCGTGCCGAGACCGCCGCCGCCGTTGATGCGCAGCGTGACCGTGCCGTTTTCCTCCTTGAGCAGGTCGCCGAGCATGGACGCGGCGCACAGGCTGCGGCCGAGGGCGGCGATGGCCGTCGGGCTGCAGTGATGAATGGCGTTGGCACGCTGCACCGCATCGCGCGCGGTGATGACCGAAATTTTTGCAAAGCCGTCTTTCGAGACGGCGCGGATGATCTCATCCATTATATTCACCTCGAAAAATTATCCAACAGGGTTTGTGCTTTCCATGGTTTCGCTGCCGTATTCCAGACTGCGCATCGCCGTGAGGAACACGCGCCCGGCATCTGCCTGCGGTCCATCGCGCCGGACGGTCACATCGAGAAAACCCGCCTCCGTGAGCAGCCGCGTGAGCAGCTCGGGCGTGTGCGCATACTCAATGTGCTCCTCGGACGCACGCGACCAGAGCTCACCCGCGCGCGTAAACAGATCCATGCCGTAGTGCATGGTCTGCGCCGCCGCGTCAAACTCCGCCCGCCAGAGACACAGGACATCGTCCGTCTCGTCGACGAATGTGCCGCCGTCGAGCGCGCGGAACGACGCCGGGTCGCGGATGTCCAGGATCAGCATCCCGCCCGGGCGCACGAACAGGTGCAGCCGGTGCAGCACCTCTGGCAGCTCCTCCGGCGGCAGGTAGTCGATGCCGTCGAGCGAGCAGTAGGCCGCGTCGACCGTGCCGTAAAGGTCGAGCTCGGACGCCTCCTGACACAGCAGCAGCGGCGCGACAGCGTCCGGCGGCAGCTGCGCATTGTGCGCCTGCGCCTGCATGAGCATATCGGGCGAGCCGTCGGTCGCGATCATCTCATAGCCGCGCGCGGCCATGAGGCGCGTGAGTGTGCCCGTGCCGCAGCAAAAATCCAGCAGGGTATGGCTCTCGCCGCGCCCCTGCTGGAAACACTGCTCATAGAAGTCCGCGAACGCGGCATAATCCACGTCGCGGGTCAGCGCATCGTACCACGCGGCAAGGGCGCCATAGGCGCTCACGCCTGCTCCTCCGAAGCTTTCTCCGCCAGCTCCCTGAGCCGGGCAAACACGATCTCATAACCGCCGTTGCCATACTGCAGGCTGCGGTTGACGCGGCTGATCGTCGCGCTCGAGGCGCCGGTCTTTTCGAGGATGTCGTTGTAGATCAGGCCGGAGTCGAGATACTGCGCCACCTGATAGCGCTGCTCCATGGCCTGCAGCTCCGTGACCGTGCACAGGTCATCAAAAAACTGCTTGCATTCCTCGACCGTTTTCAGCGTCAGGATGGCACGGTACATGTCATCGCAGCGCGGCTTTTTATGCTGTTTATTCATATGCGCTCCTTGTTTCTCATCAGTTATATTGCAGGTAGGATCATTTTTTCACGGGTACTATTTTACTCTAATGGTTTAAGAAAGTAAAGAGGAAAACTGTCCGGAAATTTCATGCGTCGGTTTGCGGGGGTTTTTCTTGCTTTTAGGCCATAAATACGGTATGATATTTCCATGGCAAAGCATTGCCGCACCGCATATTCCCACCGCTTGCACAGGAGGTTTTGTCTATGGTCATTGCCGGGATCCCCTTCACCATGCCGGCCATCTGGATCGGGCTGATCGTGATCTTTCTGATCGTCGAGGGTCTGACCGCAGGTCTCGTCACGATCTGGTTCGCCGTGGGTGCGCTCGCCGCGCTCATCGCCGCTATGTTCCACGCGCCGCTGTGGCTGCAGCTCGTGTGGTTTTTCGTCATCTCGATCGCGGCCTTTGCCGTGACGCGGCCTCTGGTGAAAAAATACATCAACGGCCGCACGCAGCCGACCAACGCCGATATGCTCATCGGGCAGGAATGCCTCGTCACCGAGGACATTGACAATCTGACCGGTCACGGCGCCGTGACCGTCGGCGGCAAGGTCTGGACCGCACGCGCGCAGGGCGACATCGCCATTGCCGCCGGAACGACCGCCACCGTGCTGCGCATCGAAGGCGTCAAGCTCATCGTCACACCCGTCTGCGTGCGTGCAGACGCAAATGAATAAGGAGGAACTCCCCATGCAATACGTTCTCTACGGAATCATCGTGATCGCGCTCGTCATCCTCGTGCGCAACATCCGCATCGTGCCGCAGGCGCAGGCCTACGTCATCACCCGCCTCGGCGCCTACAAGACCACATGGGGCGTCGGCCTGCACCTGAAGGTCCCGTTCATTGAGGCGGTCGCCAAGCGTCTGTCGCTCAAAGAGCAGGTCGCGGACTTCCCGCCGCAGCCCGTCATCACGAAGGACAACGTCACCATGCAGATCGACACCGTCGTCTACTACCAGATCACCGACCCGAAGCTCTACACCTACGGCATCGAGCAGCCGATCCTTGCGATCGAGAACCTCTCGGCAACGACGCTGCGTAACCTCATCGGCGATCTCGAGCTCGACCAGTGCCTGACCAGCCGCGACATCGTCAACACCAAGATGCGCCAGATCCTCGACGAAGCCACCGACCCGTGGGGCATCAAGGTCAACCGCGTGGAGCTCAAGAACATCCTCCCGCCGAAGGAGATCCAGAACGCGATGGAAAAGCAGATGAAGGCCGAGCGCGAACGCCGTGAAGCCATTCTGCGTGCCGAGGGCGAGAAGCGCTCCGCCATCCTGATGGCCGAGGGCGAGAAGGAGTCCGCCGTGCTGCGCGCCGACGCGAAAAAGCAGGAGCAGATCCTCGAGGCGCAGGGCCGCGCCGAGGCCATCCTGACCGTGCAGCGCGCGACCGCAGAGGGCATCCGGCTCATCAATGAGTCCATGCCGTCCGACGCTGTCATCAAGCTCAAGAGCCTTGAAGCCTTCGCCGCCGCCGCCGACGGCCGCGCGACGAAGATCATTATCCCGTCCGAGATCCAGGGCGCTGCCGCGCTGGCAGCCGGTCTGGTCGAGAGCGTCAAGAGCGACGCTCCGAACGCCTGACACACAGCCAAATCAGCACCGACCCCGCGCCGGTTCCGGCGCGGGGTCTTCGTCAAGAAAGAGAGAGAACACATGAAGCTTCCGTTTTTCAAGAAAAAGAAGGCTGCCGCCGAGCAGCCCGCAGCGCCCGCGAAGCCGGCCGCGGCGCGCGCGCCGTTCCCGCTCGCCGCGCACCAGGAGGTAGAGGTGCCCGCGATCCACATCGACGCGCGCGTGCTCGCCTTCCTGCGTAAGTATGACGCCGCGCCCGACCAGCTCGACACGCAGGCGCTCACCGACGCCCTGCTCGCCGCGATGCAGCGCGGTCTGCGCGGGGAGCCCGGCGGTCTGCCGATGCTGCCGGCCTACCTCGCACCGGGCAAGCATCTGCCCGACACGGAAGGCAAGCGCGTCGCCGTCGTCGACGCGGGCGGAACGCATTTCCGCGTCGCCACCGTGCGGTATGAATTCGGTCACCCGGTCCTTGAAAACGAGCGCAAGCTGCCCATGCCCGGCACGGACGGCGCGGCCGACTGGGCCGATTTCATCCGTCTGACCGCCGATGCGCTCGCACCGCTGCTGGCAGACGCCACGCACATCGGCATCTGCTTCAGCTATCCTGCACAGAACACGCCGGAGCTGGACGCGAAGGTGCTCAGCATGACCAAGGAAGTGCAGCTCACCGGTTGGGAGGAGCACCTTGTGGGCGCCGACCTCGCCGAGGAGCTCGCGCGCCGCGGCTGTCCGAAGCTGCCCATCGCGGTCGTCAACGACACCCCTGCCACGTACCTGAGCGGTGTGGCCACCATCTCCAACAACTATGCCAACGGCTTTGCCGGGCTCGTCAACGGCACGGGCACGAACACCTGCTGCCTGCTGCCGGTGCGCGCGATTGAAAAGCTTGGCCGCGACGAAGACGGCGCGATGCTCGTAAATCTCGAGTCCGGCTCGTTCACCGAGCTGCCGCAGAGCCGCTTCGATCAGGCGATCGACGCAGCCTCCGCCGCGCCGGGCGCGTACCGCCTCGAAAAGATGACGAGCGGCCGCTACCTCGGCAAGCTCAGCCGCCTTGCGCTCATCGCCGCCGCGGATGACGGCCTGTTCGCCGCCGAAACCGCCGACAAGCTGCGCGCGCTTGGCACGCTCTCCGCCAGCGATGCGGACACCTTCGGCGCTGACCCGGACAGCGGCGCGATCGCCGCACTGGCAGATGCTGCGGACACCGACCGCAAGACCGCCGCCATGGTCATCCAGGGTGTGTTCGGCCGCGCGGCCAAGGTGCTCGTCGCAAACGTCGCCGCCATGGTGCTGCTGACCGGCGGCGCGCAAAACCGCCACCGTCCCATGGTCGTGGCCGTGGACGGATCGCTGTTTCGCAATTCGGCGCTCCTGCACCCCGCCGTCAACGAGGAGCTCGACCGCTTCCTCGTCCAGAAGCTGCAGCGTTATTGCGTGTGCAAGCCCATATCCAACGCCTCTGCCGTGGGCGCTGCGGCTGCAGCGCTGCTGCAAGGCTGAGAAGACACGCAAAAAGCCGGATGTCACAGACATCCGGCTTTTTTGTGCCAAAGTGGTGTTCTGCGTTTTGAAAACACGCAAAAATGCACTGCAAGTGGGGAATTATTGCCGCTCCGTCTCCGGCCAGAACAGCGCGTCGAGCGTGCAGCCCAGCGCCTGACAGATGCAAATGCACAGGCGGATCGTGGGGTTGTAGTCCCCCTTTTCGATGGCGACGATCGTCTGGCGCGACACACCGACGGCGTCCGCCAGCTGCTGCTGCGACCAGTCGCGCGCAGCGCGGGCCGCCTTGAGTTTCAGATTCTTCATGCGTCCTCCCGGCGGGCGCGCACGGCCGACACGATCGACGCCGCCGTGACCGGCACAAAGGCGATGCCCAGAATGAGGTTCATGCTGCTCGTGCGCGTAAGCAGACCGTTTTCCAGCAGCGGCTCCCCGGCCGCGAAGCGGGCGATCGCCACACCGAGATTGAGCACGGCCACGAACGCAAACAGCACGATCGACGCGACCGGACGCTCATGGATGCCGAAATAGGCGTCGCTGCGGATGGCCGCGACGGCAAACACGTCGAGCGCGAGCATCATGCCGAGAAAACACGCCGTGTACAGATCGCACCAGTGCACCTCAGCGACCGAATCGAGCACCGCCACGACGGCGAGATACCCCAGCAGCGTGAAAAACGCGCTGCTGTATGCCCTGGCGCGCGCGGCGAGCTGCCGCTCGTCAAACTGCGGCGCGTCACCGCTCCGCTCCTTGCGCAGGGAAACAACCACGACCCAAATGACGACCGCAATGGCAACGCCGACGGCAGCACCAAAAAATCCAGTCATGTTGTGCATAACAGTGCCTCCTTTTCCGTTCAAGCGCAGTGTAGCACTTGTCATTCATAATGTCAAGTATATTTTACTTATAGTCAAACATAAAAGATTTTGAGACGCAAAAAAGAGCACCGGACGGTGCTCTTTTTCAGACTCTGCTTCTGGATGCCTGGGGGCACCGGCTCGGCCGGCCGGCTCATTTGAGCGGCTTGTCGCGCTCAGCCCAGAGGTAGTTTGTGTTGCGCCACAGGAAAACCAGCAGCTCGCGCCGGTAGCGCTCGGGGTCGACCTGCGCTGCCATGGCGTGCTCCGCGCCTGGGATGACAATGAGCAGCTGCTCGCGCCTGCAGGCGGCGAGGTTGCGCTCGCTGTGGTGCAGCGGCACAAAAGTATCCGCGTCGCCGTGGAAAAACAGGATCGGGATATCGAGCGCCGCCATGCCGGGCGTGGTATCGACCGCGTCAAAATCCAGCCCATTGCGGCGCAGGATGCGCACGCAGGCGCGCGCAAGCAGCCCCTGCAGCCGGCGCGGCGCGTTCGTCGCATGGTGCACGGCGTCCGTGACCTCGAGCTCGAAGCTGGAGTAGCCGCAGTCGGCCACGACGCAGGCAAGCTCGCCGCGCAGCTCCGGAAGCTGTGCGGCCAGCAGCACCGATGCCGCGCCCATGGACACGCCGTAGAGTGCGATGGGCCGCTGCACACGCGAGTGCTCGCGCACCCAGTGCACCCACTGCGCGATGTCATAGCGCTCAAGCTGGCCGAAGGTGAGGCACTTGCCCTCGCTCAGGCCGTGCGCGCGCTCGTCGATCAGCAGCAGGTTGCAGCCGCCGGAGGCATACAGAGCCGGAAACTGCGCGCCGAAGTCGTGCTCGGCGCGGCTGTGATAGCCGTGGCAGAGAATGACGGTCGCATGGGCATTGGGCACGCGGTAGAGCCGCGCGTGCAGACGCGCACCATCAAGGCCGGGCGTGAACACATCCTCGTGCGGCCGCTCCCGGATCGCGGCAAGCCCCGCGCGGGCGCGCGCAAGCGCGGCGCTGCCGGGCTCGGAGTCAGCCGTCCAGCCCTGCTTGCGCAGCATATGCTGCTCCCATGCGGCCTGTGCATCCGTGCGCTCCGGCGCGCGGCCGAGCGACCGCGCCAGCATCCGCTGCTCCAAATACCACACGAGCAGCGCCGTCAGCGCCGCCGCGCCCAGCAGACACAGCAGCACGATCCAGCCGGACTTCATATCCGCGCCTCCTGCGCCGCACTCAGATCGAGCACGATCTTCTGCGCCATGAGCAGCCCCGCACTTGCGGGCACCCACGGCAGCGAGCCGGGCACGCTCCGCCGTCCCGGCGGCGGGGCGCACAGTGCCTCCGGCGTCATGGCGGGCTCGGGACTGAACACGACCGCGTGGTGCGTGATGCCGGCGCTGCGCAGTTCGCGGCGCATGACGCGCGCGAACGGGCAGCCGCTCGTCTGACTGATGTCGCAGAGCTCGAAGCGGCTCGCATCCGCCTTGTTGCCCGTGCCGAGCGCCGACACGATGGGGATGCCGCGCGCGTGCGCGGTGCGGATCAGATCCACCTTACAGGACACCAGGTCAATGCAGTCGGCGATGTAATCATACTCCGTGTCGAAAAACCGTTCCCGTGTCGCAGCCTCATAGCGCTCGGTGCGCGCGTCGACGGCAATGCCGGGGTTAATATCGCGCGCGCGCGCTGCCATCACCTCCGCCTTTGGCAGGCCGATCGTGGAATGCAGCGCACAGCACTGACGGTTGATGTTGCTCTCGCTGACGGTGTCCTCGTCCACGAGTGTGAGCGCGCCGACACCGGCGCGCGCCAGCGCTTCGGCGCACCAGCTGCCCACGCCGCCGAGACCGAGCACCGCAACACGGCTGCGGCGCAGACGTGCGAGCGCGTCGCTGCCGAGCAGCATCTCGGAGCGCAGGGTCTGCTCGCTCATAGCGTACCCTCCCGCTCGAAGGTCACGACAAAGTCCGTGCCGTCGTAGGCTGCCTCCGCGACCTCCCAGCCGGCCTTCTCCTCTGCCTCAAGCGCATCGGCAAGCGCGCGCGCATCGAGCACAGTCGTGTCATAGCGCAGTGTTTTTGTTCCGGTCATGCTGATCCCTCCATAGTGACATTGAAAAAAGAGCCGCCCTGTTCGGACGGCTCTGACGCGTGTCTGATTTATCCGACGTACTTCATGCCGTTGAGCTCGGTAGCGCTCCAGTCATCGAAGAACGTGCTCTCCCACTTCTCGAAGTCCGCCGAGCGCAGCGCCTGATCGGCGAGGTAGTCGCAGTAGCGCTCGCCCTGACCGACGAAATACACCAGGTGGTAGCCGCAGTAGGAATCGCTCTCGTTAAAGACGATGTCCACATCGCCCGGCTTGCGCGCGGGGTCAAAGCAGAAGTCATTGAACTCCTGCACCATCTGACCCTTGTAGATGTGCTCATACAGGCCGCCCTTGGTGTTCGAGCCGCTGTCCTGGCTGAAGGAGTTGGCCAGCTGCGCGAAGTCATCTTCGGTCTGGTCGCTCTGCATCCAGCGCTCATAGACATCGTCGATCGAAGCCTTGGCCTTCTGCTTATCGTCGTCTGAATACGTGCCGTCGTTGTCGCTGTCCGCCGCCTTGATGAGGATGTGGCGGGCGCTGACGGTGTGATAGCTGTTGTCGTCGCGGCTCTGGAAGAGCACGACATAGTAGCCGGTGTTCTCCTGCTCGACAACGGTCACGTTGTTGGCCGTGCGCTCAGCGCTGTAGAGCCACTCGGCATACGGGGCGGAGCTGACGCTCGAGCCCTTGGCGTTGGTGTTGGACGTGACGCTCGGCGTCGTGGTCTTGCCGTCGGCGGCAGTCGTGGCGGGCACGTTCGCCGTCACGGCGGCGGCAAAGCTGTCCGCGTCGTGCGTGGCAGCGGCGATCTTGTCGGCCGTGGCCTTGGCAGCTGCCATCGTGGCATCCGTCGTGGCGGTGCTGGTGTTGCCGTCAGCACCCGTCGTCTCCTCGGTCGCTGCCTTCACAAGATAGTACTGGTAGTTAAAGACGTCGTAGCTGTTTTTGTTCTCGGCGTAGTTTTCCGCGATCTGCTCGTCGGTGTAGGTATAGCTGTCGTACTGCTGCTGCGAATACTTCGAGGCGAGCTGGCTGAGCTCCAGCATGTGGCGCGCGACCTTCTTGGTCACGCCGTTGCCGTAGACTGCCTGCAGATACTTGCTGACAGAGCTGTACTTATACTGCTTGGCAGAGAGCTCAATGTAGGAAAACTGCTCATCGACCTCATGCTGATCGTCCTCGTCGAGCGTGATGCCGGCCTTCTTGGCGGCATCGCACAGCGCCGTGACCTGCACGAGGTTCTGCTTGGCAGCGTTCTTAAAATAGTCATCCCACGTGTCAAACTCCTCGCTGATGGTGCACTTCTGCTCGTCGAGCGGCTTTTTCGTGTCAAAGCCGATGGAGGAGAGGATGCTGCTGTACTGGTTGCAGAACGAGAGGTAGGCCGTGCGGTAGGCATAGTTGACCTCGGCCGAGGAATACTTCACATCGCCGACCTGCAGCGCGGGGCGTGCGGTGTAAAAGAGGCTGGAATTGCCAAGCAGGATCGCAACGACCAGCAGCACGACAATGACCGTGCCGACCGTCCACTTGATCTTGCTCTGCTTGCGCTCTTTGGCCTCCTTCTGAGAGGCGACCTGGCGGCGCTCGGTGCCCAGCACGCGCTCGTCGCTGCGGCGCTTTTTGTCTTGGGATGCACTCATTCGTGATTCACCTGATCCTTCGAAAAATGTCTTGCCCGCGAAGAGAACCTCCGCGTGCGGATAAAGATGCATTGATTATAACGCAAACAGCCGTTGGTTTCAAGTTCTTTCTATTTCAGGGCCCGCGTTCGTGCATTTTTTCACCCCGCCCGGCATACAATGGCCGTATGTCGCTCAAACAGGAGGTGACGCACCATGGATCAGGATCTGGATGACTGGATCTTCGGCGGGCAAAGCTCCGCGCCGAGCAACCGCTGATACGAGGCAGCTGCCGCTGTGTGCCGACGGATGCGCACGGCGGTTTTTCCGGCTGCGCGCCGGCGCGCAGCCGGTCGCCAATGCCCCGCGCACACGGGGCGTTGGCACGGGCGTGCGGTGGAAATTCGGCATTTTTACTGAACATTGCGCTGTATTTTTGTTTATTAAAACATTGACAAAGCGCGAAGCTGCTGCTATACTGAAGATGCAAAGAGGAAGAGTCGCAACCCCGCAAGGGGCGGCGCTTTTACAATAAAGGTTCAGTGGAAGCCTTGGAGGTGAGTCCGATGTACTGAATCGACCGGAAGCAGACAGGGTTCTGTAATTCCGGAGACGGCACGCAGTGGTGTGAAATCTTGAATGAGCATTTCCCTTCACAGCGGTCGGAGTCCGTGTGCGGCGCCCAGTACCCGTGCGCGGCAAGAAAACTAAAGGAGGTTCTAAGGTGATGGAACCGAACACCGCAGGATAGCCCCTTGTTCTGATGTTGGAACAAGGGGCTATCTTTATGTCTCCGCACAAGTGCGGAGACATAAAGATAGCCAAAATTTCATCCGAGGGGGCTCACCCCCTCGTGCTCCCCGGCTGCTCTGTGAACATGGGGTATTCTGCTCTCTTTGGTTTACATAATCACATCGCTTCGCACAGCAGCACGCCGATCGCCACGAGGCAGCCGGCAAACACGCTCAGATCGGCAACGTTCCAGATGATGCGCCGGAAAAACGGGATGACCGCCCGCGGAAGATACACATAGTCCGTGACCGCACCGCGCGCCCAGCGCTCGACGAGGTTTGCCAGCGCACCGCCGAGCATCAGCCCCATGGCGACCTGCAGCACGGCGCTGCTCCGGCGGAAAACGCACACCGTCGTCATCGACGCGAGCACCGCAGCGGACGCTGTCTGGAGCGCTGCGGCCGCCTTTGGCCGGTCGGCAAGTTTGCTGCACAACAGGCCGCGATTATATGCCCGGCGCAGCTGCACGCGCTGCCCGATGCGCAGCGGGAACGTTTCGGGCGGCAGGGCGTTGATCTTCCGGCGGATGACCGCCTCAGCCGCCAGCACCGACAGCGCCGGTACAACGGTTTCCCACATATGGTTTCCTCCTTCGCGCAAACAATATCCTGCGCACATTGTAGCACAAAAGCACCTATGCGAAAAGGTTGACAGGCAAAGTTCCGTTTTGGGGCTTTACAGGCAGGGCTGGATGGTGTAATGTATTTTCGGGACATGACGAAATGCAGTATAGATACGGCGTGATGCCGAGAGATTTTATTTAATATGCAAAAAAGGAGAACCTGTCAACATGGAACTGACACAAAACCCGTCCGTGCTGGAGCTGGTGCGGAAAACTGCCGAACTTGCGACCCCGAAAGAGATCGTCTGGATCGACGGCTCCGAGTCCCAGCTCGACTCCCTGAGAAAGATTGCCGTGGAAACCGGCGAGCTCATCAAGCTCAACGAGGAAAAGCTGCCCGGCTGTTATCTCAATCGCAGCGACGTGAACGACGTGGCGCGTGTAGAAGGCCGGACCTTTATCTGCTCGAAGACCCGCGAGGCCGCAGGCCCGACGAACAACTGGATGGATCCGGACGAGATGAAGGCCAAGCTCCACGAGATCCTGCGCGGCGCGATGACCGGCCGCACCATGTACATCATCCCCTATTCGATGGGCGTGATCGGCACGCCGTTTGCCAAGTACGGCATTGAGATCACCGACTCGATCTATGTTGTGCTGAACATGGCGATCATGACGCGCATCGGCACAAAGGTGCTCGAGGCGCTCGGTGACAGCAGCGATGTGATCCTCGGCGTGCACACCAAGGCCAAGCTCGACCCCGAAAACCGCTACATCGTCCACTTCCCGGAGGAGAACAAGATCGTCTCGGTCAACTCCAACTACGGCGGCAACGTGCTGCAGGGAAAAAAGTGCTTCTCGCTGCGCATCGCCTCCGAGCTCGGCCGCCGCGAGGGCTGGCTGGCTGAGCATATGCTCATTCTCGGCATCGAGAACCCGCAGGGTGAGGTGCGCTATGTGACGGGTGCGTTCCCGTCCGCATGCGGCAAGACGAATCTCGCCATGCTCATCCCGCCCGAGGGCTACCGCAAAAACGGCTGGAAGTGCTGGACCGTCGGCGACGACATTGCCTGGCTGCGCGTCGGACCGGACGGCCGCCTCTGGGCCGTGAACCCGGAAAACGGCTTTTTCGGCGTCGCCCCCGGCACGAGCGAAAAATCCAACCCGAACGCGCTCGCGTCCACGAGCCGAAACACCATCTTCACCAACGTCGTGCTCAATGAGGACGATATGACCGTCTGGTGGGAGGGCATGACCAAGCAGCCGCCCAAGGGTCACCTGCGCAATTGGAAGGGCGAAGTGTGGGACGGCAGCGACGGCAGCCGCGGCGCGCACCCGAACAGCCGCTTCACCGCCCCGGCGGAAAACTGCCCGTGCATCAGCGAGGAGTTTTTCAAGGGCACCGGCGTGCCGATCAGCGCGATCATCTTCGGCGGCCGCCGCGCGAAGACCGCGCCGCTGGTCTACCAATCCCGCGACTGGGCGCACGGCGTGTTCGTCGGCGCGACAATGGCCTCTGAGACGACGGCCGCTGCGACCGGTGCCGTCGGCGTCGTGCGCCGCGACCCGATGGCCATGCGCCCGTTCTGCGGCTACAACATGGCAGACTACTGGCAGCACTGGCTCGACATGGGCAAGAAGCTGCCGAATGCGCCGAAGATCTTCAATGTCAACTGGTTCCGCACCGATGACAACGGCCGCTTCCTGTGGCCGGGCTTTGGCGACAACCTGCGCGTGCTCGAGTGGATCCTCAAGCGCTGCTTTGATGAGGTGGGCGCGGACGAGACGCCCATCGGCTATGAGCCGAAGCCCGAGGACATCAACCTCGACGGCTGCGGCGTGACGGTCGAGACGCTCCGTCAGCTGCTGACGCTCGACGCCGAGAGCTGGCGCGAAAACTGCGCGGGCATCCGCGAGTATTTCGAGCAGTTCGGCGACAAGCTGCCGCACGAGCTGCGTGACGAGCTAGAGGCGCTGGAAAAGGCGTTTGCCGAGTAAAGAGATGCATAAAAAATCCCGCTGTCCCATGGGACAGCGGGATTTTTTTGTGTGCCGCAGTGCGCTGTGATCTCTCTCGATGAGGCCCGGCAGAGCAGTCCTCGTTGGAGCTAAAACAGCAGCGACGCCGCGCCATACGTCACAACAGCGACGATGATGCCGGCCGTGACGACGCCGAGCGCGATCGGCGGGAAGGCCTCCCTGACGCGCATCTCCAGCATGGCGGCGATGAGCGAGCCCGTCCACGCACCGGTGCCCGGCAGCGGGATGGCCACAAAGAGGAACAGGCCCCAGAAGCGCGCGCGGCGCACGGTGTCGGACTTTTTGAGCGCACGCTGCTCCATGCGCGTGACAAAAGCATTGAGCCGCTCGCTCTTCGTGCGCAGCCACGCGAAGATCTTGCGGATGAAGAGCACGATGAACGGCACCGGCACGAGGTTGCCGACGATGGACACCGCGATGGCGGCGCGGTAATCCAGCCCGTGCGCCACACCGATCGGGATCGCACCGCGCAGCTCGAGCACCGGCACCATAGAGATGAGGAAGGTCATAAAGAGCTTCCCAAACAGGCTGTTCCAAATCTTCAAATTCGAATCCTCCGAGAAAAGTATCCGGTCGTCAGCGGCGGAAGTGGACGATCTTCCCCGCCCCGTCCATGAGCGGCTTGCGGTTGAGCAGAAGCAGCAGCGCGATGCACACGCCCTGCGCAAGCTTCCAGCCCGGCAGCTGCAGGACGATGAAGAGCGTCTGCACCGTCAGCAGGATGCAGTTTTCCGTGACGCCGACGACGTAAAACCGAAACGGGATGAACTTGCGCGCATCGACCGCACGGATGACAAACACGACGAAATAACTCGCGCACGTGGCAATGGCTGCGCCCTGCACGCCGAGCTTCGACGGGATGAGCAGGAAGTTGAGCGCGATGTTGAGCACCGCGCCGATCATGGACGTGAAAAACGTGCGCTTGCTGCGCTTTTCGACCATGTAGACACTGCCGAGATAGCTCACGAACGCGGAAAAGACCATGGCCATGCCGAGCACCGGCACATACAGCCATGCGCCGTAATACTGCTCGGTCGTGAGCACATGGATCTCCGGCACGGCAAAGGCGATGATGCACGCACCAGCGAGGAACATCACCGACTGGAACGAGCACCAGACCTTCGAGAAAAAGCGGATATGCTCGCGCCGGCTGCCCTGTGCCTCGGAGACGGCGGAAAACTGCCACGCCTCCATGAAAATGCTCGACACGAGCGACAGGATCGTCGGCATCTTGTACGACACGGCGTAGATACCGTTGGCGTCCACGCCGAGGTAGGCCGTGACCATATAGCGGTCGGACACGCTCGTGATCCACCAGAACACCGTCGTCGGGATCATGGGGATGCTGTAGGCCAGCATCTCCCGCGCGGCTGCCCAGCCGGGACGCAGCATCAGCTGCCGCCAGAGCCGCTCGCGCACGACCAGAAACAGCGTGCACGCCAGATCCGCCAGCGCGACCGAGAGCACATAGCCCGTGATGCCCATGCGCAGGCCGACGAGAAAAAGGACGTTGAGCCCGATGACGAGCGCGGTATTGACCATGCCCTGCACGGCGAAGAGCGCCGTGTGCCCCTCGGCACGCACGAACTGCGCGCACAGCGCGTGCAGACACGAGCACATCGTGTACAGCGCGATCAGCCAGAGAAAGCCGTCAAACTGCGGGAAGAGCCCCAGCAGCGGCAAAATGGCCACGAGCAGCAGCGCACCCGCCAGGATCGTATACACGCCGACGGAAAAAATGTTTCGCCGCTGCTCGGTGTGATCCACGGCGAAACGGAACACGCCGTCCGTGATGCCGAGACTGATGAGCGGAAAGAGCAGATTGGCCGTCTGCGTGATGAGGTCGGCGGTGCCGTAATCCGCCGGTGTGAGATAGCTCGTGTAAAAGCGCACCATGAAAAACACCAGCAGCTTGCTGCCGAAGGTGCCGAGGCTGATGAGCATGGTGTTGGACACGAGGGTTTTGTATTTGTTGTTCGACATAGGCGTACCCGTGTTTCTGCCCGCGCAAGCAAATATTCTGCCGGTTCGACAGGCGCGGACAGAGATAGTATAGCACAGTCGGGGCAAAAGCGGAATTCCTTTTTGCCGTCCGGTGAGAAAAAGCGCGAAAAACCGCCCGCGCTTCAGCCCGCGCGGGCGGCAGACATCAGTGCGTGTAGTAGGCGAGCGCCGCGCTGTCGGCAACGATCGCGGCGCAGCTTCCGGCGGTGAGCGCCTCAAAGCAGGCCTTCGACCCGCCGGTGACGCGCTGGGCGGCGCCGAAGTTTTTCATGAGCTTCTCCTCACCCGAGAGCGCGTTCATGTACGTCTCGTCCGTGCCGAGCAGGACAGTCGTGCCCTTGAGACTGCTGCCGGTGCGGTACTTCGAGTCGCCGCGCACGATGAGCAGAAGCCGGTTTTCCAGATACGGCGCGGTGAGCGTCATCTTCTGTTTTTTCTTGCTGTTCTTGCTGTCCTTGCTGTCGGTCTGCTCAAGCACCATGCCGCCCCAGGCGCAGTCGACGTTGCCGCTCGAGAGCTCCACATAGGCGTTGCGGTTGGCGATGGACTGATACTGCAGCGTCCAGCCGAGGCGGGCACAGACCGCCTGCGCCAGCTCCACGTCAAAGCCGCTGTAGCCGTCGCCGTCGGCGTAGCTCATGGGGAAGCGCTCCTCATTGAGCCCCATGATGAACGTGCGCTGCGGAATGTCGCCGAGCGCATCGAGTGCACCGGCATCGCTGTCAAAGGTCGTGTTATCCGTGCCGAACCACTTGAGCGCAAGGCTGTGGACCGTCCCGTCGGCGGCAAGCACCTTGAGCGCGGCGTTGACATACACCGCCGCCTGATCCCCGTCGCGAAAGCCGATGCGAAACTGCTCCGTGCTGAGCGTTTTGACCACGCGGTAGCTGCCGACGGTCTTGCTGCACGCCGCACAGCAGCACAGCGTGAGCGCGAGCAGCAGCGCCGCGATCCGTTTGCTGTATTTCAAGGGAAACCCTCCCGAAAGAAGAAATCAAAAAAGCGCATCGAACACCGATGCGCTTTTTATCATACCGAATATCCCCCGGTCATGCAAGAGGGAAAAACTGAATTTTCTCTTACATTTTCGTCACGGACGCTCATTGTAGCGCGCGAGGAACTGCTTCGTGCGCTCCTGCTGCGTGTCGCCGAAGACCGCCTCGGGCACGCCCTGCTCGACGATGACGCCGCCGTCCATGAAGATGACCTTGTCGGCCACGGCGCGGGCAAAGGCCATCTCATGCGTGACGATGACCATGGTCATGTGCTCCTCGGCGAGGGCGCGGATGACCTTGAGCACCTCGCCCGTGAGCTCGGGATCGAGCGCGGAGGTCGGCTCGTCGAAAAACAGGATCTCGGGGTTCATCTCGAGCGCGCGCGCGATGGCCACGCGCTGCTGCTGACCGCCGGAGAGCTGGCACGGATAGGCATCGGCCTTGTCGCCGAGGCCCATTTTTTCAAGCGTCCTGCGTGCCGAGGCTTCGACCTCGGCACGGTCGCGCTTCTGGACGCAGATGGGCGCGTCCATGACGTTTTTGAGCACCGAGTAGTGCGGGAAGAGATTGAACTGCTGGAAAACGAGTCCAAAGTAGTTGCGGATCTGCTTGAGCTCCGCCTTGTCGGCGTAGACGGCGGTGCCGTCGTCGCCGGTGCGCGCGGCGTAATGCCCGTCAAAGCAGACCTCGCCGGAGTCGATGCGCTCGAGCAGCGTGGCGCAGCGCAGCAGCGTGGATTTGCCGCTGCCGCTCGGGCCGATGATGGCCACGACCTCACCCTTTTCGACGCTCAGACTGATGTCCTGCAGGACCTGCAGTTCGCCGTTATTAAAGGACTTCTTGACGTGATTGAGTTCCAATACGCTCATGACAGCACCTCCTTACTTATAGTAGTCCATGCGCTTTTCGATCTTGCCCATGACAAAATCGACGATGGCGTTAAAGACGAAATAGAACACGCCCGCCACGAGAAACGGCGTGAAGCTCGTCTGCGAGTTTGCGATCTGCTTGCCGATGGTGAACATCTCCTGATATGAGACCGTGAAGGCCATGGAGGTGTCCTTGACCAGCGTGACGACCTCGTTGGTGACGCTGGGCATGACGCGCTTGACGACCTGCGGCAGGATGATGCGCAAAAACGTCTGCGCCTTGGTGTAGCCGAGGACGTTCGCCGCCTCATACTGTCCCGCCGGGATCGACTCGATGCCGCCGCGGTAGATCTCCGAGAAATAGGCTGCATAGTTGATGGCAAACGCGATGACCACGGGGATGAGCTTGTTTTTCGACACCGCCGTACCGAAAAGATAGTACGGACCGTAGGTCACGGCGATCAGCTGCAGCATCAGCGGCGTGCCGCGCAGCACGGCGACCACAAAGCGGGTCACGCTCGAGATGACCTTGCTCTTGCTCATGCGCAGGAAGGTGATGACCATGCCCAGCGGCAGGGAGAACAGAAGGGTCAGAAAGAAAATGGCGCAGGTCTTGCCGAGGCCCTCGCTCATCTTCGCGATGATAGTAAGTAATGTCATATAATTCCTCTATGATACGCGCACACTCCCGGAGGCCACGAAAGCCTCCGGGAGATGTGCCTGGATTTCACACTTATTTATTCAGGTAGGTCAGGTTGTTGACGATGTCGGGGTACTTCGCGGCGATCTTGGCATAGGTGCCGTTGTCGACCAGCTGCTGCACCGCGTCCTCAATGGTGTTGCACAGCTCCTGATCACCGGAACGGAAGGCGATGCCGTACTGCTCCGCGCCCAGCTCCTCGCTGAGGATGGTGAAACCGCTGTTTTTCTGCGCATAGTCGGTGGCGACCGGCTTGTCGACGATCACGGCGTCAACGGCGCCGCCGCCCAGCTCGGTGAAGCACTTGAGGAAGCTGTCGCAGGTGGTGAGCTTGCCGAAGGTCTTGGCCAGGCTCTCCAAATCGCCGCCCTCGGTCAGCAGGGACTCGCCGGAGGTGCCGAGCTGCACGGCCACGTTCTTGCCGGCCAGATCGGCGGAGGACTTGATGTCGCTGCCCTCTTTGACCATGATGACCTGCGTGTTGTCATAGTAGGGGGTGGAGAGCACATAGCCGGCGTCCTTCATGCTGTCGAGAATGGTCATGCCCGACCAGACGCAGTCACACTCCTTGGAATCGAGCTGCACGAGCTTCTGATCCCAGTTGACACCGAACACCTGCAGATCCCAGCCGAGCAGGTCGCAGACCGCCTGGCAGATCTCCACGTCAAAGCCGGTGAACTTGCCGTCGTCGCCCAGATAGCTGAACGGGGGATACTCGGGATCGACGCCCATGATGAACGTCTTCTTATCGCCGGCCGTATCCTTGCTTTCGCCCTTGCCGCAGGCGCACAGCGCCAGGCACATTGCCAGCGCCAGCACCAGCGCGAGCACTTTGGTCATCTTTTTCATGTCGGTTCTCCTTCATATCTCAAATTTTTGTTTTGCTTGTTAGCACGCTGTTATATTACCACATTAGCACGATAAAGCAAGTGCTTTTTCGCATTTTTGTTGTGCAGATACTGCACAAGCATTTTTCGCTGCCCTGCCGCCGTTTTCGCCAGGACTTGTCTTGCAATCCGGGCGTAAAGCAGGTAAAATGAAATGTTGTTATTCTATTCTAATGAAGAATCCGGAGGGATCTCGTCATGCGTTATGACGCCGGAAGCTGTGACGTCGCCGTCGTCGGTGCGGGGCACGCGGGCATTGAGGCCGCGCTGGCCGCCGCCCGGCTCGGGCTGGACACCGTCTGCTTTACCATCAATATGGATGCCATCGGCAACATGCCCTGCAACCCCGCCATCGGCGGCACGGGCAAGGGCCACCTTGTGCGCGAGCTCGACGCGCTCGGCGGCGAGATGGCGCGCGCGGCCGATCAGGCCTGCATCCAGTACCGGATGCTCAACCGCGGCAAGGGCCCGGCCGTGCACTCACTGCGTGCGCAGGCCGACCGGCGCAAGTATCAGGCCGTGATGAAGCACACACTCGAGCTGCAGCCGAACCTGCGCGTCAAGCAGGCGGAGGTCGTCGCCGTCGAGACGGAGGACGGGCATGTCAGCGCCGTCGTGACGGCAAACGGCGCCGTGTACCGCTGCCGCGCGGCAGTGCTCGCCACGGGCACGTATCTGCACGGGCGCACGATCGTGGGCGATGTGCTGCGCGATTCCGGCCCCGATGGGCTGGCGGCTGCCGGGCCGCTGGCCGAGTGCTGCAAGGCGCTGGGGCTGCGCATGCGCCGGTTCAAGACCGGCACGCCGCCGCGCGTGAACGCGCGCACGGTGGACTTCTCGCGCATGGAGCTGCAGCCGGGCGACGAGGAGATCGAGCCGTTCTCCTTTTCCACCGTGCAGCCGGTCGAAAACAAGGCCGTCTGCTACCTCACCTACACCAACGAGCGCACGCATGCCATCATCCGCGCGAACCTCGCGCGCAGCCCGATCTACTCCGGCGTGATCGAGGGCGTCGGCCCGCGCTACTGCCCATCGATCGAGACGAAGATCATGACCTTCCCCGACAAGCCGCGCCACCAGCTGTTCATCGAGCCGATGGGGCTGGACACGGAAGAGCTCTACATTCAGGGCTTCTCCTCCTCCCTGCCGGAGGATGTGCAGATCGAGATGCTGCACACGCTGCCGGGGCTCGAGCACGCGGAGATGACCCGCTGTGCCTACGCGATCGAGTATGACTGCGTCGACCCGACGGAGCTGCTGCCGACGCTGGAGGCAAAAAAAGTGCCCGGTCTCTACGGGGCGGGTCAGTTCAACGGCTCGTCCGGCTATGAGGAGGCGGCGGTGCAGGGCTTTGTTGCGGGCGTGAACGCGGCGCTCAAGCTGCTTGGACGCGCGCCGATGATCCTCCGCCGCTCGGACGGGTACATCGGCACGCTCGTGGACGATCTCGTGACCAAGGGCACGAACGAGCCGTACCGCATCATGACCTCCCGCTCGGAGTACCGCCTGCTGCACCGGCAGGACAACGCCGACGAGCGCCTGAGCGCCATCGGTCACCGCATCGGGCTGGTGTCGGACGCGCGCTTTGCCGCCGTGCAGGAAAAATACCGGCTGGTAGACGCCGAGTGCGCCCGGCTGGAGAAAACGCACCTCGCGCCGACCCCCGCCCTCGCCGCGATGCTCACCGCGCGCGGCACCGCGCCGACGAGCTCGGGCGTGAGCCTTGCCGACCTCCTGCGCCGGCCGCAGATCACCTATGCCGACCTCGCGCCCTTCGACCCCGCGCGGCCGGAGCTGCCGCACGTCGTGACCGAGCAGGCGGAGATCCGGCTCAAATACGCGGGCTACATCCAGCGCCAGCTGCGGCAGGTGGCGGAGTTCACCCGGCTCGAGGAGCGGCTGCTGCCGCAGGATCTCGACTATCGGGAGGTATCCTGTCTGCGGCTCGAGGCGCGGCAGAAGCTCAACGACATCCGTCCCGCGAGCCTCGGTCAGGCCAGCCGCATCTCCGGTGTCTCCCCCGCCGACATCACGACGCTGATGGTCTATCTCGAGAGCCACGAGGGACAGAAGTAATATTATTGTACCATTCCCGGACGGTACAACGCCGTCCGGGAGCGCGCAATGGCGCGCATAGATCCCATTCGAGGCGGGCGCTTCGCCCCCTCGAGCTCCCCCGCTGCTCTGTATTTCCGCACTCCTGCATAGATATTTGACACACTCCATTCCCGGATGCATTCGCTGCATCCGGGAACTTTTTGCGCCCGAAACCATCTTACCCCTTGACAGACACGCCGCTGCATGGTAACCTAACTGTACCAACACGGTTAATACAGTTAATACGCTACGAAAGGTGGTGCTGCACTACGATCTCGATCAATTACCGCGATCCCCGGCCGATCTACGAACAGGTACGCGACGGGCTGCGCCGGCTGATCGTGTCCGGCACGCTGCCGCTGGGCGAGAAGCTGCCCTCGGTGCGTGAGCTGTCGACACAGCTGACCATCAACCCCAACACGATCCAGCGCGCCTACCGCGAGCTGGAGACGGAGGGCTACATCTGCTCCGTCGCCGGGCGCGGCAGCTACGTCTGCGCCCAGATCCCGGACGATCCCGCGCGGCAGGACGCGCTGCTGCAGCAATTTGACGCAGCCGTGCAGGAGTTGCTGTACCTCGGTATGCGCAGCGAGGAGCTGCGCCGCCGCATTCCGGAAGGAGGAACGAACCATGATTGAAATCAGAGACGTTGTCAAGACGTTTGACGGTTTCCGCGCGCTCGACGGCGTGACCATGACCGTGCCGCGCGGCGCGGTGTACGGTCTCGTCGGGCCGAACGGCGCGGGCAAATCCACGCTCATCCGCCACCTGACGGGCATCTACCGCCCGGACAGCGGCGTGATCGACATCGACGGCCAACCCGTGTATGAAAACCCGGCCGTCAAGGCGCGCATCGCCTACATCCCGGACGACGTGTTCTATTTCCCGCAGGCGACGATCCCGGACATGATGCGCTACTACCGCGGCATCTATCCGAAGTTCGACGCCGAACGCTATCAGAAGCTCGGCGAGGTGTTTCAGCTCGATCCCAAGCGTCAGATCCGCCGCCTGTCCAAGGGTATGCAGAAGCAGGCCGCGTTCTGGCTGGCGATGTGCCTGCGGCCGGACGTGCTCGTGCTCGACGAGCCGGTCGACGGACTCGACCCCGTCATGCGTCGTCAGGTCTGGAATCTCGTGCTGGCCGATGTCGCCGAAAACGGCACGACCGTGCTCATCTCGTCGCACAACCTGCGCGAGCTTGAGGACGTGTGCGACCATGTGGGCATCATGAACGGCGGCAAGATCCTGCTCGAGCATCCGCTCGCGGAGCTGCAGGCCAACATCGTCAAGGTGTTCGTCGCCCTGCCGGACGAGGCGCAGCTGCCCGAGGGGCTCGACATCCTGCACCGCAGCGCACAGGGACACCTGCACACGCTGATCGTGCACGGCGACGCCGCCGAGGTCATGAACCGGCTCTCGACCGCGCAGCCGCAGTATCTCGACGTCGTGCCGCTGACGCTCGAGGAGATCTTTATTTATGAATTGGGAGGTGCAGACTATGCCGTCAAAGACATCCTTCTGTAACGGGACGGAATTTCGCAAGTGCCTGTCGCGCTGGTGGCCGCTGTGGATCATCTACGGCGTGATCCTGTTTATCATGCTGCCGGGTGTGCTGCTCAACGCGCGCACGACGACACCGTATATGACGACACCGTATGTGTCGACCGAGCAGATCGGTTACCTCTCGAACGTCATTCTCTCCGAGACGCAGATGCTGCTGCCGCTGACGGCGTTTTGCGCGGGCCTGCTCGCAGCCGCCGCCATGTTCGGCTATCTGTACACGCCGCGCGGCGCGGGGCTGGCCGCCTCCCTGCCGATCCGGCGCGGATGCATGTTCCGCACGCACCTGCTGGCGGGCCTTGTGATGCTGCTGTCAGCCGAGGCTGTGATCTTCGGCCTCGCCGTGCTCATCGAGGCGACACGCTTCGGACTCGTCATCGAGCCGCTGCTCATCTGGCTGGGCATACTCGCGCTCGAGACGGTCGTATTCTACGGCATCGCCGTGCTGTGTGCCATGTTCACCGGTCACGTGGTCATGCTGCCGTGCCTGTACCTGCTCGTGAACTTCATCGCCGTGGGCTTCCAGCTGCTCGTCGAGGCCGTGCTCTACACGTTCGTGTACGGCATGTCGGGCATGGTGGATCTGCCGGTCGACTGGCTCTCCCCGCTGGTGCTGTTCATGCGGCGCACAAGTGTCAGCAGAGACTACCTGCTGCGTCCGATCAGCGGCACGGGTGCGGAGGTCGCCGTCAACGGCTTCTCCGGCTGGACCTATCCGCTCGTCTGGGCGGCGTTCGCGCTGCTGCTGCTCGTGTGCGCGGGTCAGCTCTACCGGCGCCGCCGCATGGAGAGCGCGGGCGACACCGTCGCCATCCCGGTGCTCAAGCCGGTGCTGAAGTATATCGTGGCGCTCTTCGCCGGTCTGGCAATGCCGGTCGGCGTGTACGGCATGCTGCTCAACGTGCCGGCCTACCGGGCACATCTGGCGCCGTTCCTGCTGCTGGCAGTCCTCGGCGCAGCGCTCGGCTTTGTCATCAGCGAGATGGTCATCCGCAAGTCCCTGCGCATCCCGCGCACGGTCTGGCGCGGCTGCGCGGTCACAGCGGCCGTGTGCTGCCTCGTCGTGGTCGGCGCAAAGTGCGACCTCTCGGGCTACGCCCGCCGCATCCCCGATGCCGCGCAGGTCAAAAGCGCGCGCATCATCTGCAACGGTTACAACTCCACGTTCTCCGAGGCGCAGAACATTCAGGCCGTGGAGGACATCCACCGCGCCGTCGTGGCGGAGCGCGAAAAGATCACGGACGACACCAGCATCACCAGTCTGCAGCTGACCTACAAGCTCTCGAACGGCAAGGTGCTGATGCGCGAATACACGCTCCCCGACACGAGCGCACGCCTGGAGCAGATCGAGCAGGTGCTCAACAGCGACGAGGCGCGCACCACGCGCAACACGCCGGCGCTGCCAATGACGCTCGAGCACCTCACCTACGCCAACATCGGCTATGAGGCCGAAAGCGGCGACTACCTCTACGTGGAGCTCACGGCCGAGCAGGCGCTCGACCTGTATGAAAACGCCATCGTGCCCGACTGCGCGGACGGCACCATGGGCCGCGCCTGGCTGACCGACAGCGGCACGCGGCAGAGCACGGCCTACGCCGTGACCATCGGCTATCAGCTCAGCCAATACGACCCGGCAACGGGCGAAACGACCTACGCCAATGTCAACTACACCCCGCTGACCGACTCCACGCGCACGCTCGCGTGGCTGCGCGCGCACGACATCGAGCCGCTGCTCGAGGGCGACTCGATCAAGTACGGCGGCGAGCCTGACACGCAGCCGGCCATCAACACCTACGAAACGGCTGACAGCAGCGTCGGCCGCTGACCCCCACAAACTGCATCCGCCGCCCGCACGAACCACGTGCGGGCGGCTTTTACGTCTCGTGTTCACAAATCAGACCCGATGTTCACAAATGCTTTCGGGAATATTCGAAAAATCTTCGCCCTTTGTTCATGCGCGTGTTACAAATATCGACTACGATATAGACACTTCAAAAACAACACAGCCGGGAGGCAAACAACATGAACGACGCTTCCAATATCCCTGAAAACGAACAGCCGGAAAGCATCCCCACAGCATCGGATGCAGCCCAGACACCGGACGAGAACACCGTGCAGGCAGCGGAGGAAACCGCCGCGCAGACGCCGGAGGAAACCACCGCGCAGACGCCAGAGGAAACCGCCGCGCAGACGCCGGAGGAAACCCCCGCGCAGACGCCAGAGGAAACCGCCGCGCAGACGCCGGAGGAAACCACCGCGCAGCCGAACACCTGCCCGCAATGCGGTGCGGTGCTCAAGCCGGGCGCCAGCTTCTGCGCAAACTGCGGCGCGCCGGTGGACAACAGCGACGACGTGACCTACCACATCGTCCGCCCAGAGGCCGAGCGCAGCTATGAAGACGCGAACTTCCAGCCCAGCGACGACGCGGCCAATACCCCGCCGCGCTACTACACGCCGGACGCCGACGCATGGGCGGAAAAGCCCAAACGCAAGCGCCGCGCCCGCAGGCCCAGGACCGCACGCACGCCCGAACAGAAGCGTCTCATCACGCGCATCGCGTGCCTGTGCCTCGTGTGTGCGCTGCTGGGCGGGCTCGGCGGCGGCGCAGTCGCAGGGCTCATCAACCGCTCCGGCAAGAGCACGGAAAGCTCCGCCTCCGGTTCGAGCGGTACACTCGTGACGCAGCCGGTCAGCTCCGACCCGAGCTCCGCCTCGGCCATCTACAGCCAGGCATGCAAGCAGGTCGTCGCCATCACGACCGAAGTGACCTACACCAACTACTTCGGCCAGACGAGCTCGCAGGCGAGCTGCGGCAGCGGCTTCTTCATCACGGAGGACGGCTACGTGCTCACAAACTACCACGTCATCTCCACCGCGCACCAGTACGGCTACGCCGTGTCCGTGCTCACCTACGACGGCACGACCTATCAGGCGACCATCGTCGGCGTGGACGAGGACAATGACATCGCCCTGCTCAAGGTCGACGCCACCGGCATGACGCCCGTCACCTTCGGTGACAGCGACAGTATGTCTGTCGGCGACACGGTCTACGCCGTCGGCAACCCGCTCGGCGAGCTGGAGTTCACCATGACGAGCGGCATGATCAGCGCGCTCGACCGCACGATCACCACCTCCGACGGCACCGACAGCGGCATCAACATGTTCCAGATCGACGCCGCTGTCAACGCCGGCAACTCCGGCGGTCCGGTGTACAACACCTCCGGTCAGGTCATCGGCATCGTGACCGCGAAATACAGTTCCTCCGGCGTGGAGGGTCTGGGCTTCGCCATCCCGGTCAATGACGCCGTGGCCATTGCAAACGACCTCATGAAAAACGGCACCGTGACCGACCGCGCCCAGCTTGGCATCACGCTGCAGACCATTCCGGACAGTGCCGCGCAGTACTACAACATGCCGGACGGCGCGTATGTCAACGCCGTCAACAGCGGCAGCTGCGCCGAGAAGGCCGGCCTGAAGGCGGGCGACATCATCACAGCCATCGACGACACGGCCGTCTCCTCCGGCGATGCGCTGCGCAGTGCACTGCGCGGCTACTCCGCCGGTGAGAGCGCCACGCTGACCGTCTCGCGCAGCGGCGAGACGCTGAAGCTGACCGTCACCTTCGACCGCGCCAGCGACAGCACGAAATAATTTGCTTCTCCTCAACTCCGGCGGCGGGTGACCGCCCCGCCGCCGAGCGTTTTATGCATCCTCTCTTTTTCTTTCTCCATCTTCTTTTCCCCCCCAGCGGAAAAGCGCCGCGCAGAGCGATCTGCACGGCGCTTTTTCCATGTCCGGACGCAGGGCTGCACGGTGACCGCCGCAGCGCACGGCACAACAAAAACCGGCAGCCAGAAGGCTGCCGGTTGCGGTTGTTTTGTTGGGTTGCAAGCTTACGCTGCTGCGATCAGTTGAACCAGCCCAGACCGAAGAACGTGCTGATCTGCACAAGCAGGATGAAGAACATGATCACGGGGCAGAGATACTTGATGCAGAAGGTGTAGAAGCCGTGGATGTGGCCATTGTAGCCGCTGTCGATCTCGCCGTACAGGGATTTCGGCTTGATCTCCCAGCCGACCATGATGGACATGAGCATGGCGCCGAGCGGCATGGCGATGCCTTCGGAGATCATATCCATGAAGTCGAGCCAGTCAGCGCACCAGTCAGCCTTGGAGTTGATGTGGAACAGATCCTTCGGCGCGATGCCGTTGGAGCCGAGGCCGTCAACCGCGACGAGGCAGGCCAGCAGGGTGATGGCGAGGCAGACGACGGCGAGCACCTTATTGCGGTCACGCTCGTGACCCTTGGCGCTGGCGTGGTCGATGAAGGTGACGGAGACCGCCTCGATCAGGGAGATGGCGGACGAGATGGCCGCGATCAGAACGAGGGCGTAGAAGATCAGGCCGAAGATGCCGCCGATGGTGCCCATGTCATGGAACACGTCCTGCAGCGTGGCGAACAGGAGGTTCGGGCCGCCGAGCTTGATCTCGGAGACGGCCATGCCCTTGGCGATGCCGTTGGCGACGGCCGCCGGGATAACGGCGAGACCGGCCATGATGGCGACCATGGTATCGGAGATGACGATGATAACGGAGTTTTTCGGGAGGTTCTCATTCTTGCCGAGGTAGGAGCCGTAGGTGATCATGGCACCCATGGCCAGAGACAGGGAGAAGAACATCTGGCCGCCGGCCGTTGCGAGAACTTCCATAAAGCCGGGCGCCTTGTCAAAGAAGCCCGCCTTCAGAGCGTAGCCGGGGACGAACATGTACTTGAGGCCGACGTCCGCATTCGGAAGCGTCCAGGCACGGATGATGACGATGACGAGCATGACGAACAGTGCGGGCATGCCGATCGTGTTGAACTTCTCGATGCCGCCGCCGACGCCGCCGCGGTTGATGAGATAGCAGATGAGCATGAACAGAACCATGCAGCCGATACTGGCCCACGGGTTGGTGAGCAGAGCCCCGAAGGAGCTGCTGTCCGGCATGCCGCTGAACATGCCGACGACGTTGATGACCATGTAATAGATGCAGTAGCCGCCGAGGACCGAGTAGAAGGTCATGATCAGGAACGGGGCGATGATGGCCAGCCAGCCGATCCACTTGAACTTCTTCGAGATCTTCTTGTAGGCGTTGACCGGGCCGAAGCCGGTGCTGCGGCCGATCGCCAGCTCAGAGAGCATGATCGCGAAGCCGACAAATGCCGCCAGAGCCAGGTAAACGATCAGGAAAGTGAAGCCGCCACATCTGCCCATCTTGTACGGGAAGCCCCAGATGTTGCCGAGGCCGACGGCGGAACCGATGGCAGAGAGCAGAAAGCCGATTGTGCTGCCAAATGAACCACGTTTGTTTTCGTCCATTGTTTTTCCTCCAATTTCAAATTGCTTTTCCCCGGAACTCCCCCCCAATAGCGCCGGACGATAACCGCTTCGTCCGGGCATCCATAACCGCAAGTGGGAAATTCTCGATGAACTTATTGCTAATTTACACTAAAAACCCGAAATTCGCAACCGTTTTTCGTGAATTTCGTTCACAAACTGTTCATTTTAGACGATGCCATAGATTGGGCCAGCCGAACGTGACCACTTTTTAGATATTCTGACGGCGTCACGAAAATGGCAACTCCCATTATTTTGATATTCTGTTTTCGAATGGGTAACTTTACTGAAATATATTCGAAACACATTCGTCCATATGACACATACACTAAGACATCTTTTGCCGTCGGGAGTCTTGCATTTTTCCGGCGTTCATGTATAATGTCTTTGTTACCCTGTGATTATGATTAGGAGGAATTTCAAATGACATATGAGATGGATATCGCCGGGCTAAAGCGCGATCTGCCCCTGTGCAAGGTCTCCGATGACCTGTACATCGGCGCGTTCGTCATGTTTGGCGATGTGGAGCTGACCGTGCACTGCGCGGCCGAGCTGCTCAAGCTGACGCCGGAATATGACTATCTGATCGCCCCCGAAGCGAAAGCCATCCCGCTGGTGTATGAAATGGCCCGTCAGAGCGGTGCGGACAAGTACTTCGTCGCCCGCAAGAAGGCCAAGGCCTACATGAGCAGCGTGTTTCAGGTGCACGTCAAGTCCATCACGACGCAGGGCGTGCAGACGCTCGTGCTCGACCAGACGGACGCGGAGCTGATCCACGGCAAGCGCATCGTCATCGTCGACGACGTGATCTCGACCGGCGAGTCGCTGCGCGCGATGGAGGAGCTCGTCAACGAGGCCGGCGGCATCATCGTCGGCAAGATGGCCGTGCTCGCCGAGGGCGACGCCAACGACCGCCCCGACATCACCGTGCTGGGCAAGCTGCCGCTGTTTAACCCCGACGGCACACCGAAGGCATAATAACACACAGACTTTCGCGGGCGCTGCATCGGCAGCGCCCGCGCGTCATATGACCGTCTGCATTTTGCAGCGCATTCGGGAGGAACGCGTATGAACCTGCTCTTTGCGATCAACGGGGGCTATATCCCCACATTTCTAAATTGTATGCGCAGCGTGCTGCTGCACGGCGGCGCGAGCCATTACGAGGTCTTTATCCTGCACTCCGATCTCACGCCCGCCGATGAGGAGCGCGTGCGCGCGGCGCTGCCCGAGGTCGGGCTGCACTTTGTGTTCGTCGACCCCGCGATGTTCGACGGCTTTCCGGAGTCGAAGCGCTACCCGCGCCAGATCTATTACCGCATCGCAGCGCCCCTGCTGCTGCCGGACACGCTCGAGCGCATCCTCTACCTCGACGCGGACACGGTCATCATCAATCCCCTCACGACGCTGTATGCCGCGCCGTTCGGAGATGCGTATTTCATGGCCTGCACGCACACGCGCAAGCTGCTCGAAAAGCTCAACGCCGCGCGCCTGGGCATGGACGAGGCCGCGCCCTACATCAACACCGGCGTGCTGCTGTATAACCTCCCGGCCCTGCGCGCCGACCTCGACATGGAGCGCGTGCGCGCCTTTGCCGATGAAAAGCAGGACGTGTTCCTGCTGCCGGATCAGGACATTCTCACCGCGCTCTACGGCGACCGGGTGCACCTGCTCGACAGCATGGTCTACAACCTCAGCGACCGCATCCTTGCGCTGCACAACGCGCAGCTGCTTGCTGAGCCGGTCGATCTCGACTGGGTGCGCGCGCACACGGTCATCATCCACTACTGCGGCCGGCTCAAGCCGTGGAAGCCGCACTACGTCGGCGTGCTCGACGTGTTTTACCACGAGCTGATGGATGAGATCCGGGAATAAAAAAAGCATGCGCCCCGAACGATCGGGACGCATGCTTTTTATCCGCGCAGACCGCCGAAGAACGCGCGCAGCGCGCCCGCGCAGTCGTCCGAGAGCACGCCGCCGTAGATGGCGGGGTGGTGACCGTAGCGCTCCTCAAAGAGGTTGAGCACGCTGCCGCAGGAGCCGAAATTCGGCTCCTTCGCGCCGTAGACGACGACCGGAATGCGGGCGTTGATGATCGCCCCGGCGCACATGGGGCACGGTTCGAGCGTGACATAGAGCGTGCAGCCGTCGAGCCGCCACGTTCCGAGCGCGCGGCACGCCTCGGCAATGGCCTCCATTTCGGCGTGGGCATCGGCGCGGTGCGTGCGCTCGCGGCGGTTTCGGCCGCGGCCGATGATGCGGCCCCCGGCGTCGACGATCACGCAGCCTACCGGCACCTCCCCGTCGGCCGCCGCGGCGTGCGCGAGCGTGAGCGCCGCGCGCATATATTCCTCGCGCTCCACAGGCGCTCTCCCCTTTCAAAAAACCGGCGCTGTTAAAATAACAGCGCCGGAAACACGTTTTGGACGAAAACCGATCAGGCCAGAGCCGCCGTGATGATGGACATCTGGTAGACTTCCTCGGCGTCGCAGCCGCGGGACAGGTCGTTGATGGGCGCGTTCAGACCCTGCAGGATCGGGCCGTAGGCCGCAAAGCCGCCCAGACGCTGCGCGATCTTATAGCCGATGTTGCCGGCCTCGATGCACGGGAAGATGAAGGTGTTGGCGTGGCCCGCGACCGGGGAACCGGGGAACTTCAGCTGGCCGACGACCGGGGAGACGGCAGCGTCAAACTGCATCTCGCCGTCGAGCTTCAGCTCGGGCGCGAGCTCCTTGGCGATGACGGTGGCGTCATGGCTGAGCGCGACCGTGCCGCCCTTGCCGGAGCCCTTGGTGGAGAAGCTCAGCATAGCGACCTTCGGATCCATGCCGAAGATCTCGGCAGTCTTGGCGGTCTCGATGGCGACCTCGGCCAGCTTCTGCGCGGCGGAGAAGGTGACCTCACCGGTGGCCTTGTCGACGTTGTCCTGATAGTCGATGTTGATAGCGCAGTCGCCCATGGCGAGCATCTCGTCGCCGCGGACCATGATGAAGCAGGAGCTCACGAGGTGGGCGCCCTTCTTGGTCTTGATGAGCTGCAGCGCCGGACGGACGGTGTCCGCGGTGGAGTAGGTCGCGCCGCCGAGCAGCGCATCGGCCACGCCCATCTTCACGAGCATGGTGCCGAAGTAGTTGCCCTTCTGGAGGTTGGCGCGGACTTCTTCCATGGTCATTTTGCCCTTGCGCAGGTCGAACATGCACTGGGCCATCTCGTCCATCTTGTCATAGTTGGCGGGATCGATGATCTCCAGCCCCTCGATGTCAAAGTTGCCGGCCTTGGCCGCAGCCTTCACGTCCTCGACGTTACCGACGAGGATCGGCGTCAGGAAGCCGCCCTGTTTCAGGCGGGCAGCGGACTCGAGGATGCGGGCATCGGTGCCCTCGGTGTAGACGATCTTGCGCGGATTGGCTTTGAGAACTTCAACCAGATTTTCAAACATGGTGTTTTCCTCCAATATGTTCATCTATTTTCTGTTTTTCTGTGAACATGGTTTCACAATTAAATAGTGTAACACCACCTCCGACGTTTTTCAACCCCCGCACACAATTTTAAAAAGAGGTTGTTGCCGTTTGTGCGCAGGCGTGGTAAAATACAGATCGTTATCAGAACGTTACAGGAGGTGCGGCATGGAACGCAATTTTGCTGCCGTCATGTCGGAGCTGCGCCACGCGCGCGGGCTGTCCCAGCGCAAGGTCGCGGCCGACCTGAAGATCAGTCAGGCGCTGCTGTCCCACTACGAAAACGGTGCGCGTGAGCCCGGGCTCGCGTTCGTGTGCAGGGCGTGCGATTACTACGGCGTGAGCGCCGACTTTCTGCTCGGCCGTGCGCCGAGCCCGACCTGCACGCCCGAACAGCTCGAGGCACTGCGCGCGCTCGTGCAGGACGTGCGCACAGCCGCTGACCGCGCCGAGGCCGCACTGGAGGAGATTTCCCTATGATCCCACAAGAAAACATCCGCAATTTTTCGATCATCGCGCACATTGACCACGGCAAGTCCACCCTGTCCGACCGGCTCATCGAGCTGTGCGGCGCCGTGGATCAGCGCGAAATGGAGGACCAGCTGCTCGACAACATGGATCTCGAGCGCGAGCGCGGCATCACGATCAAGGCACGCGCCGTCGGGCTGACCTATCACCGTGACGGCAAGGTCTACACGCTCAACCTCATCGACACGCCGGGCCACGTGGACTTCAACTACGAGGTCAGCCGCTCGCTCGCCGCGTGCGAGGGCGCCGTGCTGATCGTGGATGCCTCGCAGGGCGTGGAGGCGCAGACGCTTGCCAACACCTACCTCGCGCTCGACCACGATCTGGAGATCCTGCCGGTCATCAACAAAATCGACCTGCCCGCCGCCGACCCCCAGCGCACCAAGGCCGAGATCGAGGACATCATCGGCATCCCGGCCATGGACGCGCCCGAGATCTCGGCCAAGCAGGGCATCAACATTCAGGCCGTGCTCGATGACATTGTCGACCACGTCCCCGCCCCGCAGGGCGACCCGAATGCCCCGCTGCAGGCGCTCGTGTTCGACAGCCAGTATGACAGCTACCGCGGCGTCATCGTGCTCATGCGCATCATCTCCGGCACGCTCCGGCGCGGCATGGAGGTAACGCTCATGTCCACCGGAGCATCCTACAAGGTGCTCGAGGTCGGGCATCTGCGTCCCATCGGGCTTGACCCGTGCGATGAGCTCGGCTGCGGCGACGTGGGCTATTTCACGGCGAGCATCAAAAACGTGGAGGACACGCGCGTGGGCGACACCGTCACCGAGACTGCCCGCCCCGCCGCCGAGCCGCTGCCCGGTTACCGCCCGGCACGCTCGATGGTTTACTGCGGCATCTACACCGAGGACGGCTCGAAGTACCCCGATCTGCGCGACGCGCTCGAAAAGCTCAAGCTCAACGACGCCTCGCTCTCGTTCGAGCCGGAGTCGTCGGTCGCGCTCGGCTTCGGCTTCCGGTGCGGCTTTCTCGGTATGCTGCACATGGAGATCATTCAGGAGCGTCTCGAGCGCGAGTTCGACCTCGACCTCATCACGACGCTGCCGAGCGTCATCTACCGCATCACAAAGACCGACGGCACGGTGCTCATGATCGATAACCCCCACGACTACCCGAACCCTGCGTCCATCGAAGTCGCGGAGGAGCCGTATGTGAATGTGTCGATCATCACGCCGCAGGAATTTGTCGGCAACATCATGCCGCTGTGTCAGGATCTGCGCGGCGAGTATAAGAACATGCAGTATCTCGACAGCCGCCTTGTGGAGATGCACTACGAGATGCCGCTCAACGAGATCGTCTACAACTTCTTCGACACGCTCAAGGCGCGCACGAAGGGGTACGCCTCGCTTGACTACGAATTTTCCAGCTATCACCCGAGTGAGCTCGTGAAGGTGGACATGCTGCTCAACGGCGACCAGGTCGACGCGCTGAGCTTCATCGCCCACAAGGACAAGGCCTACGGCCGGGCGCGCAAGCTGTGCGAAAAGCTCAAGGAGAACATCCCGCGGCAGCTGTTCGAGATCCCGGTGCAGGCCGCGATCGGCGGCAAGATCATCGCGCGCGAGACCGTCAAGGCCCTGCGCAAGGACGTGCTCGCCAAGTGCTACGGCGGCGACATCACGCGCAAGAAAAAGCTGCTCGAAAAGCAAAAGGAAGGCAAGAAGAAAATGCGCCAGCTCGGCACGGTCCAGATCCCCACGGAGGCATTTCTCGCCGTGCTCAAGCTCGATGACTAAGGAGGCTGCACCATGCTCGAATTCCGTTTTGACACCCAGCTGCTCATCGAGGGTCACGGCCTCGATGAGGACGCGATCCACGACTACATCCTCGCCAACATCGCGGGCGACTGTCTGCTCGCCGTGGGCGACGAGGACCTCATCAAGATCCACTTCCACACGAACACGCCCTGGAAGGTGCTCGAATACTGCGCCGGTCTCGGCGACATCCACGATATCGTCATTGAAAACATGGAGCGTCAGGAAAACGGCCTGCACGGCTGAGTGATCCGCTCCGACAACGCAAAAGCCCGACCGGGAAAACCGGTCGGGCTTTTGCAGTTCTATGTGATTATTTGGCGTAGGCCTCCGCCACGAGCTTGCCCTGCACCAGATAGCGCTGGTGATTGTCCCCGCGGTAGCAGGTCGAGAGCGTCAGCACGCGGTCGCCCGGCTGCGGCCATGCGTCCTCGCGGACATTGGCCTGCAGGCTTTTTTGCGCGCGCACATCGTCAAAATATGCCGCAAAATCCTCTGCATCCGCAAAGTCGTGGCACAGCAGCAGATGCTCGTTCGAGTGCGGATAGGCCGCGAAGATCTCATACACGAGCATCCGGTCCGGGAGATAGACGTAGATATAGCGGTGCGACTCAAAGACCTCCGCATCCGAAAACCCGTTGAGCTGGGCGAACATACGCCCGTTGCGCAGGTTGTGACCGTAGAGCACGGTCATGGGGTCGGAAAAGTCCTTCCGGTTGTAGCTCTGGCTGAAGATGCTGCCGCCGCTGTAGTAGGCGCCGTTTTCGCTGTGCTTGGAGTAATACTCCTGATCGTCCTCCGCACCGCGCTGCAGCACGGCATAGCTGATGTCCGTGTCCGGGATCTTGATCCACGCATAGATATCCGGGTTCATGGTCTGCAGCTCGTCAAAATCGACCGGGATCTTCACGCGCCCGAGCTGAAAGCTGCCGCCGTCGTCGGAAATGTTGGTGCGCATCCGGTCACCGAAGGCCTGCCCCTGATAGTACTGCGCGATGTACCACACGCACCACGCACACGCGCACAGCGCCGCGAGCGCCACAAGCACCAGTACACTGCGCACAAGGATTTTTTTCTTCTTCATCGTTCACCTCATAAAAACAAAAGCCCCATGAAGATCATGGGGCATTGTTATCCATGTGACCGCTGCTTCACTTGACGCGAATCAGCTTTTTGCCGCAAAACAGCACCGCTCCGATCGCTGCGATAGCCGCAAGGATCACCCACAGGATGCTGAAAGACTCACCGGTCTGCGGAGAGGTGTTGCCCTTATCGGGCGTGACATTCGCATCGGTATTGCCCTTCTCGGGGCTGGTGACGCTACCGGCGGCAAACGCCGTCGCCGACAGGGCGAACACGAGAACGAGTATCAAAAGAATGGCCACAAAACGCTTCATTGTGAACTCCTCCATTCATATTTTTAGTAAGTTCAAAGATAGTATGATTTTACATCATTTGCGTGCAAATTGCAAGGGGGTAATTGCAAAAAATATCCGTTTCCCGGTTATCCCTCCACCGGCTCATAGAAAATGCTCAGGATCAGCTCCAGCAGCGCGTCCGAATCGACCTGATACTCCGCGTGCCGCTGCTCGCCCATGACCGATGTGCCGGGGATATTGACGATGTCGTCCGAGAAGTGCATCCCGCTCGCCTGCTGCGCCAGATAGACCATCATGGCGGTGTTGATGTTCGTCGTGGTGTTGCGCCGGATGTTGTTGTAGAGCGCGAGAATGCTTGCCGGGTCCTCCTTGACCTGCGCGAGCATCTTGTGCACGAGCGCAAGCACGACCTGCTTTTGCCGCTGCATACGCTGGTTGTTGCCCTCGGTCGAGTCGGCGCGGTAGCGGATGTAGTTTTCCGTGAGCTTGCCGGTGAGCGTCACGGGCTGTCCGGCGGCAAAGCCGGGGATGCTCGTGTCCGGCGTGACCGTCACGCCGCCGACGCTGTCGACGAGCTGGCGGATGCCCTGCATATAGATTGAGCCGTAGACCGGGATCGGCAGATCGTAAAACAGGCGCGAGACGGCCGCGCTCGTCAGCTCACAGCTGCGCTCCGCCCCGTCGCCGTAGGCGTAGGCAAGCGCCAGCTGCGCCGTAGCCGTGCCGACGTGCTCACCCGCGCTGTCGAGAATGTCGAGCGTGCACATCGCGTCGCGCGAGACGGAGATGAGCGTCATCTCCTTGTTGCGCAGATCGAGCACCGCCAGGATGTTCGCATCCGACTGGTTGGCGTTGCCGTAGATGCCGTTGGCATCCTGTTTGACCTGCTCGTCCACGCCCATGAGCAGGATCGTGACGATATCGGTGTTGTAGCGATAGAGCCGGTCATTGTAGCGCACCGTGCCCGAGCCGAGCGACTCCACATCGTCCCGGGAAATGTTCATCCCGTCATCGTCGGTCAGCGCATTGCGGCCGATCGCAGACAAAACCAATACCGTTGCGACCAGCAGCAGCGCGATGGCGAGCAGCACACACACGATGATGACCAGCACGCGCGTGCCGCGGCTCATGCGCTTTTTCGGCGGCCGCTCCGCCGGTGTCTGACGCTTGTCTGGCACAGCTGTCCCCTCCTCCGTCCGGTAAAAATCGTTCTGTGCGCATGATACCACGTTTTGGTCCGTGTTGTAAAGCCGGGAGCGGCGTTTGCGGTTGACTTTTGCGCGCCGCGCGCCTATCTTAAAGGCAGAAGCACACGAAATTTCGGAGGTCTTGCTATGGACGAAATCAGCATCCGCAGCCACTGGGTCAGCGCATGGAGCACCAGCCCCATCGACGCGAGCCTGTCCGAGACCGGCATCCTCGACCGGCTCGGTGTCGCCGTGACGGACGTGTCCGCGCGCACGGCCGTGCAGCTCACGGCCGGCGGCACGCACGTGCGCCTGACGCTCTCGAATGTGTTCGGCGTGCTGCCGCTGCACGTGGCCGCCTGCACCGTCGCCATCGGCGCGGACGATGCGCGCGGCATCAAGCCCGACACGCTGCGCACCGTGACCTTCGGCGGCAAGAGTCATGTCCGCATCGCCGCCGGGACGAGCTGCACGTCCGATGCCGCCGCGCTGCCGGTCACCGCCGGGCAGACGCTGACCGTCACGGTCTTTTACCGCGGCATCAACGCCATGCGCACGATCGGACTCATCGGCGGATGCAGCTACGCCGAGCTCGGCAACTGCACGCGCCGCCCTCTGCTGCATCTGGCCATACCGATGCAGCACACGGCGGAGACCGGCGCATATGAGGTCATCCCAGCGCTCACGGAGATCGACGTGCTGGCAGCGCCCGGGACACACGCGTGCGTCATCTTCGGCGACTCGACCGTGGCAAACGAGCTGCCGCGTCTGCTGGCGGCGCGCCTGCGCGCCGACGGGATCGGCAGCGTGAGCGTGACGCAGGCCGCCATCAAGGGCGACCGGCTGGTGGCCGACGGCGTCGGCCGCGCGGCGAAGCTCCTCGGCGGCGCAGGCGTGAAGCGCTTTTCGCACGATGTGCTCGCGCAGGCGGGCGCGGACATGGTGCTCGTCAAGCTCGGCGCGAACGATCTCATCCACCCGCATTGCCGCAGCAAGCAGGGACTGCTGACCCCGGTCACGTTCGCGCAGATGACCGCAGGCTACCGCGCGCTCGCCGACATGGCGCACGCGCAGGGCGTGCGCATCTGGTTTTGCGAGCTCACGCCGTGGAAGGGCTATACACGCAATCTCTTCGGGCGCGGGGACGACATTCAGTGGTCGCCGGAGCTCGACGCGCTGCGGCCGGAGCTCAACGCGTGGTTTCAGAGCGCGGACTGCCCCGCCGACGGCTACATCCCGCTGGACGCTCTGGCAGACCCCGACGACCCGGACGCGCTCATCCCGGCCTACACGACCGACGGCGTGCACCACACGCCCGCCGGACAGCGCGCGCTCGCAGCCCTGATCCCGGAGGACATCTTCCGGGCACCGCAGAAGGAGGTATCTCCATGATCGACATCCGTCCCGCGACCGCAGACGATCTGCCGCGCATCGAGCAGATCTACGACGCGATCCACACCGCAGAGAAAACCGGCGCCGCCAGCGTCGGCTGGGCGCGCGGCGTCTATCCGACGCGCGCGACCGCGCAGGCAGCGCTCGACGACGGGGCACTGTTTGTGCTCACTGACGGCGGTGCGCTCGTCGCCGCCGGACGCATCGACCGCACGCAGGTGCCGGTCTACGCGCAGGTGCCGTGGCAATACGCAGCGCCGCCGGAGCAGGTGCTCGTGCTGCACACGCTCGTCGTTGACCCGACGATCGCCGGGCACGGCTACGGCACGCAGTTCGTGCGCTTTTATGCCCGGCGCGCCCGCGCGCTCGGCTGCACGGTGCTGCGCATTGACACGAATGCAAAAAACGCCGCTGCCCGCCGGCTCTATGCCCGTCTCGGCTTCCGCGAGGCCGCCATCGTGCCGTGCACCTTCAACAGCATCGCAGGCGTAGAGCTCGTCTGTCTGGAAAAACGGCTGGACGCAGAATGACACAAAGCCAAAAAACCGCAGCCCGTGGACACATACCACGGGCTGCGGTTTTTTTATAAGACCCGGTATTGGCGCAGCAGCTCCACGCGCTGTGCACCGATACGCAGACTGTCCTGCGCACCGGTGTGCTCGCCGCGCGTGCGCAGGTAGCGCCAGATGCGCTGCGCCCACGCCGCCGGCAGCAGTGCCGGACAGCGGGCGACATACGGATACCAGCCCGCCATCACCTCGCGCCCGGGAAAGAGCGCCGCACAGAGCGACGCGCGCCCCGTGCCGCCGCGATGCGCCCGGTCCGCCGCGTGAATGGTGATCGTGCAGCTGTGCCGGCGCGTGCTGTCCGCGCCGCCGTACACGCCGCCGGAGAGCGCATCGGCGAGCAGCGCCGCGCTCTCGAGCGTCTCCCAGTCCGGCGGGATATGCGCCGCCGCGCGCTCAAGACCGAACCAATGCACGCCCGCATCGATGACCGCTGCGGCAAAGCCCTCACTGTGCGTCGCGCGCAGTGCCGCGCGCACACGCTGCCAATCGATCTGCGCGCCGAAGCGCCGCATCCAGAGCGCAATATCGCACAGCTGGCGCACGCCGACACCGCTGCTGATAAAATGCTTGAACGCGTGCAAAAGCAGAAAGATCAGATGGTCGCACACATCGGGCACGCGCAGCGTCACGCCGCCGGTCTCCCAGTCCTGCGCCTGCTGCATCAGGTCGGGCAGCTGCATATTGAGCGCGGCATAGACGGCATATTCCGTCGGAAACAGTGCCCAGTGCCCCTCCACGATCAGTCCCGTGTCCGGTTGCACATAGCGCGCCTCGTGCGCGCTGCGGTAGTCGCGCTCCGGCTCTGTCAGCACAAAGCCCGCGCGCAGCAGCACGGCGTGAAAGTGCGGCATCTCCGCCGCCGTGAGATACAGGTCCTCATCGCTTGAGGGGCGCAGCTCCGGCTGCGGATACAGAGCGCGGCAAACGATGCCCTTGACGACGACCGGCGCAAGTCCCTCGGCGCGCAGCGCCTGATAGAGCCGCAAAAACGCCTCCGTGTGCACGGTCTGCGCCGCCGCCTCCCGCATGGTCTGCCGGCGCGCGGCTGCGCGCATCGCTTCGGGCGCGGCGGCAAAGCCCGGCGTGCCGCGCACCGCCGCATACACGAGCGGCAGGAGCTTTTGCTCCCCCGCCAGACGCAGCAGCGCCGTCCAGTCATCCGGCGCGAGCGTCAGTGCGCACTCACGTCCGTCCAGAGCGGCGGATATGCAGTTGAGCAGCGCTTTGCTGACCGTCATATCAACTTCCCTCCTCGGGTATCAGATCCACCACGCAGACCTCCGGGCGATTGCATACGCGCGGCACGCACGCATAGCCCGCGAGCCCGGACGTGATGATGAGCGTCATGCGGCCGTCGACCGTAAACTTCCCCTGATCGTACTTCGGGAAAAGTCCCTGTGTCGGCGCAACGAGACCGCCGATCAGCGGGATGCGGATCACGCCGCCGTGCGTGTGGCCGCTGAGAAAGACCTGCCCCGTCCAGCGCTCACGCGCATCGTCGAGCAGAAGGCTCTCCGGCATATGCAGCAGCACGATGCCGGGTACATCCGCCGCGCCGATGGTCTCCTCCATCGCATAGTCGAGCTTGGCGCTGCGATTGATGTCCCGAAAATGGCCGCAGCTGCCGCCGATGCGCACGGCCGCACCGCCGAGCGTCGTCTGCACCCAGCGGTCGTAGAGCACGGTCGCCCCGGTCGCGGCCACGGCGTCAAGCAGCTCAGAGCCGTGAGACTCCATGTAGGTGATCTCATGATTGCCGGGCGAAAAGAACACCGGCGCGATCTCACCGAGGCGGCGCAGGAGCTGATACAGCCGCTGCAGCTGCTCTGGCGCTGCATCGCTGTCAATAAAATCGCCGACGCAGAAGATCGCATCCGGCTGCTGCTGCGCCACGCGCGCGAGCAGCGCCGCGTTGTCCTTGCCGTATTCGCGGCTGTGCAGGTCGCTGAGCACGACGGTGCGCAGCGGCGCTGTGAGCCCGCGCACGGCGGCGGTATATTCCGTCGTCTTGAGCGAAACACGGCACACGGCAGCCGAGATGCCCACCGTGAGCACGAGTGCCAGCAGCAGCGCCGGCAGCGCACGGCGGATGCGTTTTCCCGCGCGTTTCACGTTTGCTCCGGCGTCGGGCGCTCGCCGTACATCCGCGCGTAGTAGCTCCGGTATTCGCCGGAGACGATCTCCTCCCACCAGGCGCGGTGCGCAAGATACCAGTCGATCGTGCGGCCGATGCCGTCGGCGAACTTTGTCTCCGGCAGCCAGCCGAGCTCCGTGTGGATCTTCGTGGGGTCGATGGCATAGCGCAGGTCATGCCCCTGCCGGTCGGCGACGTAGGTGATGAGGCTCTCGGGCTTGCCGAGCTTGCGGCAGATGAGACGCACGATGTCGATGTTGCGCATCTCGTTGTGACCGCCGATGTTGTACACCTCACCGATACGCCCGCGGCTGACCACAAGGTCAATGGCCTTGCAGTGGTCGGTGACATACAGCCAGTCGCGCACGTTCAGTCCCTGCCCGTACACCGGCAGCGGACGCTCGGCGAGGGCGCTCACGATCATGAGCGGGATGAGCTTTTCCGGAAACTGATACGGCCCGTAGTTGTTCGAGCAGCGCGAGATCGTGACCGGCAGGCCGTAGGTACGTCCGTACGCGCCCACGAGCAGGTCGGCCGCGGCCTTGGAGCTGCTGTAGGGCGAGCTCGTGTGCAGCGGCGTCTGCTCGGTGAACAGCAGCTCCGGCCGGTCAAGCGGCAGGTCGCCGTAGACCTCGTCGGTCGAGACCTGATGGAAGCGGATGTTTCCGTATTCGCGGCAGGCGTCCATGAGCACGGACGTGCCGATGATGTTCGTCTGCAAAAACAGCGACGGGTCGGCGATCGAGCGATCCACATGGCTCTCGGCCGCGAAGTTGATGACCACGTCGGGGCGCTCCTCGGCAAAGAGGGCGTAGACCGCCTCACGGTCGCAGATGTCCACTTTGGCAAAGCGGAAATTTGGCTGCCCGAGCAGCGGCGCGAGCGTGGAGAGATTGCCGGCATAGGTGAGCTTGTCGATGCACACGAGCCGGTCGTCCGGATAGCGCTCACGCAGATAAAACAGGAAATTCGCGCCGATGAAGCCGGCGCCGCCGGTTACGAATCTAGTCATGCAGTTCCCTCTCAAACACCAGCTTGTCCTCCGCGACCGCGCGCAGATGCGCGCCGTAGGGCGCGTTGTGATACTGCGCGGCGGCAGCCAGCAGCTGCGCCTTCGTGAGCCAGCCCATGTGATAGGCCACCTCTTCCGGCGCGGAAATGATGACGTCCTGCCGGTTCTGCACCGTCTGGACAAAGACCGCCGCGTCCATGAGACTCTCGACCGTGCCGGTGTCGAGCCACGCAAAGCCCCGGCCGAGCAGCTGTACCTTCAGCCGGTCATCCTCGAGATAGAGCCGGTTGAGGTCTGTGATCTCCAGCTCGCCGCGCGCCGACGGGCGCACCTGCCGCGCCTTTTCCACGACACGGTTGTCGTAAAAATACAGCCCCGTGACGCAGTAATTCGAGCGCGGGTTTTGGGGCTTTTCCTCGACGGACAGCACGCGCTTGTTCTGGTCGAACTCCACAACGCCGAAGCGCTCGGGGTCCTTGACATGGTAGCCGAAGATCGTGGCACAGCCCGCCTCGGCATCCTTGACCGCCTCGCGCAGATTGCTGCGAAAGCGGTTTCCGTAGAAAATATTGTCGCCGAGGATCATGGCGCACGTGTCATCGCCGATGAAATCCTCCCCGATCAGAAACGCCTGCGCGAGCCCGTCCGGATGCGGCTGCACCGCGTAGGACAGCCGGATGCCGAACTGGCTTCCGTCGCCGAGCAGGCGCTCGAAGCGCGGCGTGTCCTCCGGCGTGGAGATGATGAGGATGTCGCGGATGCCCGCGAGCATGAGCGTCGAGAGCGGGTAATAGATCATGGGCTTGTCGTACACGGGCAGCAGCTGCTTGGACGTGACCCGCGTGAGCGGGTACAGCCGTGTGCCGGAGCCCCCGGCGAGGATGATGCCTTTCATCACAATACCTCCTTTGCGTTGCGCAGCGAACAAATACCGCAGACACGGCATTTCGCGGCATCGGCGTTGACTTATGGGTGCGAGAATGATAGATTATTATAGATTTTTGTATGAAACCGGGACGGTGGCGCTATGTCCAGAACAGATAACTCACTCAGGAACCTGAAAACAGCCGTGTTGTTCAAGCTGGCTGCGATCGTGGTGAATTTCATCGCCCGTAAGATCTTCGTGGTCGTGCTGACCAAGGAGTATCTGGGGCTGGATGGCACATTTGCAAACATTCTCACCATGCTCTCGCTGGCAGAGCTCGGCGTCGGCACTGCCATTACCTACAGCATGTACAAGCCGCTGGCTGAGGGTGACCAGAAGCTGATTTTGTCGCTGATGACGCTCTACCGGAAGTTTTACACGGTCATCGGCATCACCGTAGGCGTGCTCGGTGCGGCACTCACACCGTTTTTGCAGTATATCATCCGCGACATTCCCGACATCCCGCACATCCGCCTGATTTACCTCATGTTCGTGCTGGATTCTTCGATCTCGTATTTTCTGGTCTACAAGCAGTCCCTGATCAGTGCGGACCAAAAGCAGCACATCGTCACGTCCTACCAATATAAGACCGGCATGGCGGTCACGGCCGCGCAGTGTGCGGCGCTGCTGCTGACCGGGGACTACATCCTGTACCTTGCGCTGAAGCTCTGCGCAACGTTTGTCTGCAATGCACTCCTTGCGCGCAAAGCCGACCGGCTCTACCCGTATTTGAAGCAGAAAACCGTGCAGCCGCTCCCCGCTCCGGTACGGCAGGACATCTCCAAGAACATCCGGGCCATGATCGCCCACAAGCTCGGCAGCGTCGTCGTGTTCGGGACGGACAACGTCCTGATCGCCTATTTTGTCGGTGCCGTCTCCGTCGGTCTCTATTCCAACTATCTTCTGATCACACAGAGCCTGAAATCCGCCTACTCCATGATCTTCCGCGCTATGACGGCCAGCATCGGCAATCTGTGCGCTGCGGAGGACACCACACACGCGCAGGCGGTCTTTTGGCGGGTCGATCTTCTGACGCGATGGCTCTATGGCTTTTCCGCCGTGTGTCTGGTCGTTCTGCTCAACCCCTTTATCTCGCTCTGGCTCGGTGCGGACTATCTGTTTCCCATGCCCATCGTGCTGCTGGTCGTTTCGAGTTTTTATGTGACCGGCATGCGCCAGAGCGTACTCACCTTCCGCGAGGCCATGGGGCTATACTGGTACGACCGGCACAAGCCGCTCTTCGAGTCTGCGATCAATCTTGCCGTGTCGATCCTGCTGGCCAAGCCGTTCGGCATCGTCGGTATCTTCATCGGTACCGTCGTCAGCACACTGTCCACCTGCACATGGGTCGAGCCGTATATCCTGTTCCGGCATGGCTTCTGTGCTCCGGTCGGCAAATATTTTGCGCGCTATGCGCTCAATGTGCTGCTGACAACTGCGGCCGGTATTGCAACGTGGTATGTCTGCGCATTGCTCCCGGCAGCTGGATTTTGGCCGTTTGTCGCCAAAGTGCTGCTGTGCTGCGTGCTGCCAAATTTGTTTTTCCTGCTTGTGTACGGAAAAACGAGCGAATTTCGCTACTTTCTGACTCTGGGAAAGTCGGTGCTCGGCAAGCGGATGCGCAAATCTGCTTAAGCGCAAATCACAGAGAGAACACATAGGGCAGATGGCACGCTTGTGCCATCTGTTTTTTATCCGTTGAGTCTGCTATAACGACTGTTCTTATCAAAGACAAGCGTGCAGAAATCGCCAAGCTGCAGACCCAGCTCCGTTTGCAGATTTTGAATAAACACATCGTTTCTGCAGGCATCGACATTTTCGGCGCTCAAACTCGTAGTCTGCGTACCCGGCAGCTCCAAAAATCGCGGTCCCGGCACGTATACCGTCGGCGTCCCTTTTTTGAGCTGCATAAACTTCAGCCATACATCGTCTGCGGCGTCGCATTTGCGCATAAAGAGTTCTTGATCCAGCACACACGCATCCATGCAATGCGCGGGAAAGAGAACGCCGGAGCCCGTAGTTGGGAACAGATCCATCTGAGGTTTTACAATCGTTTTACACTCATACTCCCAGTCATTGTAGGCAGCGATCGTCCCATCGGTCTTTTTCGCCATGCGGTGCACACGCCGCGCAGACACTGCATCCGGGTATCGGGCATAGGATGCCAGCAGGCGCGCCACCAGCCGCGGCTCGTAGAGCATATCATCGTCCACAGTGATGACAAGATCATCCGGATATTCCTGCATGGCGTAGACATATTTTTTGTGTGACCGAAGATTCCCCGTACGGTATTCAATCGAGAGACCTTTCTTTTTCAGACGGACGAGTGCTTCCGGAAGAGGCACATCTCGCGCGTCATCTCCAAGGTACAAAATGATTTTATCCGGCTTGACGGTCTGCAGGAGCAAGCTCTTCACCGTCAGATGCAGATAGCGAAACCGCTTAGGGTAGCTGGTGAGCGACACAATAATCTTTTGCTGCCGCGACGGTTCTTCTACCCCAGAACCGCATACGGGCGCTGCCGCATATAGGCACATGATACTTCGTATCAGCGCGCGCTTGAGTTGTGCTCTCCATTGCAACGTCATTGTTTTCCCCTCTTTTGCAGACGGTCTGCGATCCTGCCGCGCACCCCCAGCAAGTTCCATGCCCTCAATCCCTTCGATACAGATATTTTGCACTCTACAGCGATCACGCAAATCACAACTATCTGCACGCCGCATACACCGCCTCTACCGCCTCCGGATGCGTGCCATAATCAAACTTTCTTGCAAACAGCGCCTCGGCCGGAGCGCTGAGCAGCTCCTCTACGTCCTGCGCGGTAAACACATACGGCCGACCGCGCCGGAAATCGATATATCGCAGACAGCCATGCCAAAACTCAGAATACTCCGTCCCGGCATAGACGCGACCCCGAAATTCCGAATTGTAGCACAGGGTGTGCAGGAATATTTCGTCGCATGCCATCGTTTGCGTGAATTGTCTGCGGATCAAATCCTCCTGCGAGACCACATACCGGGCAAACGCCTGTGTAATGCTGAACCAATTAGAACCGAAACGGTAATCCTCTTTCGGGAAATAGTGTTTTCTGGGTGTCAGCACACAAAGGCTACGATCCAAAAATTTGACCCACTCATTGGTCTTCGCATTCAACCCGCTGTCATGCGCAAAATGGTGTCCCATATATCGGGAATAAAGGTTCAGATGCTCGCTCGGCTTCTCACGAAAGCACAAAAACTCCTTGCCCGAATGCATCTGGAAAAAAACCTCGATCTGCTTGCGCGGCTTAATGGGCATATCCACACCGGACAGCAAGTGGTAATAATCGTATTCTCCCGGAAGCGCCGCCTTGAGCAGCAGCAACTCACAGGCGATCTGCGAATATCCACCCCAGTGCACATCCGTTCTATCGGTAAATACGATCTTGGAGTGCTGCGGCAGCGCAGCGAGTGCCTCAGCCGGGAATGCCCCGGCTTTTTTATCCACATGGATATAGAAATCGGCATTGGGGCTGTCGAGAAGCAGAACCTGTTTTTCCAAGATCTCAAAATTGTTATGCGCCATGATCAGATATGCATGCCGCAGCAACTTCTGTGTCATTTCCCTCAGTCCCTTCGATACAGATCTCTCGTATAGACCTTCTCGCGCACGTCGTCGAGCGCGGGCTCGGCGCGGTTGGCGATGATGACGGCCGCCATGCGCTTGAATTCGGCCAGCGACGCGATCACCGGCAGACCAGCAAAGGAGGCCGCCTCGAGCGTCGGCTCATAGATCACGACGCTGGCACCCGCGCGGCGCAGCCGCTCGATGACGCCGCGGATGCTCGACTCGCGGAAGTTGTCGGAATGCGCCTTCATCGTCAGGCGGTACACGCCGATGACGCCGCCCGCCGCCTTTTGCAGCACCATGCGGGCAATGTGATCCTTGCGCTCATCATTGGCGGCGACGGAGGCGCTGATGATCCGGTTCGGGATGTCGCCGAAGTTTGCCACCAGCTGCCGCGTGTCCTTCGGCAGGCAGTAACCGCCGTAGCCGAACGACGGATTGTTGTAGTGTGCGCCGATGCGCGGATCGAGGCACACGCCGTCGATGATCTGGCGCGTATCAAGCCCTTTGAGTTCACAATAGGTATCGAGCTCATTGAAATAGCTCACGCGCACGGCGAGATACGTGTTGGCAAAGAGCTTGATGGCCTCGGCCTCCGTCGCGTTCGGGTACAGCGTCGGGATATTTCCCTCCGCTGCGCCCTGCTGCAGCAGGGACGCAAACAAATGCGCGTCCGCCTCCGTCGCCGTACCGCTGCGCGGGCGGCCGACCACGATGCGGCTCGGGTACAGGTTATCATACAGCGCCTTTCCCTCGCGCAGAAACTCCGGCGAGAACAGCAGCCGCTCGCAGCCAAACCGGCCCACAATGCGCTCCGTGTAGCCGACCGGCACCGTGGACTTGATGACCACGAGCGCGCCGGGATTGACCCTGCCCACGAGCGAGAGCACCGCCTCGACGGTCGAGGTGTTGAAGATCTGCTGCTCGGGGTCGTAGTCCGTCGGCGTGGCGATGATGACCACGTCTGCCGTGCGGTAGGCCTGCTCGGCGTCCACGGTGGCCGTGAGCGTGAGCGGCTTCGTGCGCAGAAAGTCCGTGATCTCGGCGTCGACGATCGGCGAGACGCCGCGGTTGATGTTTTCGGCTTTGGCGGGGGTCGTGGTCACGGCGGTGACGGCGTTGTGCTGCGCGAGCAGCACCGCCTGCGCCAGACCGACATAGCCCACGCCGGCTACGGTGATGTTCATATCGGTCCTCCGGTTTCTCAGATGATCTCGGGGTAGTGCGCAGTATCGTTCCCCGAGGCGGTGTCCATGACGAGCTGCGCCTCCATGCCGAAGCGCTTTTCGAGCGTCAAAAACTGCTCGATCGCCGTCCGGTGTGCGTTGGCGCGGATGCGCTGTGCACGCTGCGGGTCGTTGAGCAGCGCGATGAGCTGCTCCGCGGCCTCCGCTTCCGTATCGTAGACGAGGCAGTTATTGCCGCGGTCGATGAACTCGTCGACCGAGTGGTTATTGTTCGTCAGCACGACGCAGCCCTCGCCCATGACCTCGTAGAAGATGTTCACGCGGTTCCACTCTCCGGGCAGCAGCGTGGCAAGCGCGTTGCGCGCATACTGCCGGCAGACGCTCTGCGGCTGGTTGCCGGTCATGTGCACATAGTCCGCAACGCCGTATTCTGCCGCCGCGTCCAGACACGCCCGGTACATGGCCTCGCTGCTCTTTTCGCCGACCAGATACAGGTGAAACGGATAGCCGCGGCGGTGCAGCTCGCCAAGGATGCGCACACTGCGATCCTGCCGCTTGACGTCGGCGATGCGGCCGATGTGCGACAGGCACAGCGGCTGAAACACCTGCGGATAGCTTCCCTGCGCGTCCATATCCACGACCGGCTGCTGCGCCGGGATGTCGACTGCCGAGCGCCAGAAGTAAAATGCGAACTTCTTTCTGTCAACGCCCAGAATGTCATAGAGCGCATCGGCGCGGCTGCCGTCATTCGTTGCCAGCAGGAAGTTTTTGCGGCTGCGCATCGACAGCGTGATGTAGGTATAATCCTTCAGCGCCCGCAGCTGACGCCGCCAGCCGGAAGGGATCGTCTCGAGGACGTTTGCCATCTCCTGCGTGCCGAACTGCCGCAAGGCGCACGGAATGCCCATATGCGCCGCCGTCCGCACGGCCATGTGTGACCCCTCGGTCATGCCGTACACGAAATCATAGTGCCGCGCGCGCAGGCATTGGCGCGTCGCGTGCGCCAGATGCAGCGGCAGCTCCAATGTGCCGAGCGCACCGCGATGCCGCGGCCGGATCTGGATCAGATTCTCGCGCCGGAAATGTGCGCTCTCCACGACCGTTTTCGGCTCGGACGAATAGAGCAGCAGATCGATCGTGCAGCCGCGCGCAAGCAGCATCTTAAACGGGTAGTAAAACGCCGGCAGCCCGGAGAGCGTCTCGTCGTGCATACCGCCGAGGATCGTCTCCACGGCGGGGTTGTCCATGGTGATGTATAAGATTCTCATAGTTTCCCTTTCTTGCAGCGGATATCTGGCCGTAGCCTTACCGCCGGGCTGCCGAATTTGCGTCAGCTCCGGTATCCCTCCACACGAACAGCGCCTGCAGGCGCACCCCGTTGCGTCTGGCGCAGCAGGATAGAAGCGCCGCCAGGATCAGCGGGATATAAATGTAATAGTCCAAGCTCTCAAAGCACGTACGCAGCAGACCACATACCAAAAAGGACAGCGAGATCGCTCCGGCCGATTCAAAAACACAGGACAGAAAAAACAGGATCAGAATCACGAGCCCTACCATGCCGATCGATATCAGGAAATTCGTATACACAAAATGCGAAAGAAGCTCTCCGGTCTTCAGAAAGCTCTCCTCATAGGTAAAGCCGCAGCCGAATATTTTTCCAAACAGATCCGCATTCTGATATGTCCGCAGTGCGCGGCGAATGCCCTCGTCACGACCGGAAGTGCTCTCTCCATCTACGATCCTGCTCATGGAGCTGTTTTTGATCAGAAAATAGAGCACGATCACCATAATGACCGTAAGCAGGATGCACCGGTAATATCTCGCACGGTCAACCCGCCGGATCTCCGAAAACTTTCCGTAAAGTGAGATCAGGCTGCCCAAGACCGCGCAAAGAAACGCACCTCTGCATTGGCTGTACAACAGCGCATATACAACAAAGCTCATGCCGATCAGCGTAAAAGAGCGCTGAGAACGCTTCCCGTAAATAAGGTAATTGAGGCCCAGGATCGTGCCGATTGCGTAGCAATATGCGTTGATGTTCCGATTATACTGCGTATGAAACAGTTTGACACGGTCGGTATTGGCGACCGTAAAGTCCATGAAAGGATTGCTGAACGTCAAAATTACCGCGCAAACGACCGCGGCAGCAAAGCACGTAAACACGATCAGCTTTGTCTCCCGCACGTTCCAAACAGCGGCAGCAACCGCTGCATACATCAGTGCAAACAATGCCGCTGCACCGCCGCCGAGCAGATTTCCCGTTTGCAGCCCTGTCATTACAGCAGCCGCCAGACAGTAGATCGCCAAAGCAACGGAAAGCACAGCCGATCTCGAGCGCACTGCCCCCTCTCTAAGCAGCTTCGGCAGCAGCGCAAGGATCAGAATCGGGCGAAAAATCTGCGACATATCGCCCGGAAACAATTGCATCGGCGCTCTGGCCAAAACAATGAAAAACAAAACGCAAACAGCCACGCAGCCAAAGGAGACCGTCTGCGGCCGATCCCATATGCAATTGTTGCTTTCCAGACGGTCCATGTGTGCTCACATCGCTTCCCTCAAATATGGTCCGGCACTTCCAGCCGGCACAGCTCAGACATATTTAGGCTCTGCATACCGCATCTGTCCCGCTGCTTTTGATAATACGCCATAAATCGCTCCAACTGGCGAAAATTGTTCTCTGTATACTCGTAAAATTATGCGGATGCCAGTACGTATGGTACACCTCTCCACGCTCCGCCGCAAATGCCTCCGGGGTACTGTCGGCATTGCTGCAATAGTAATGCGAATACGTATGTGTACCGATCTCCTGCCCGGGCGCTGCAGCAACTTTATGTATCAGCTCCGGCGCATACAGGATCTCTCGCGGGCATTTTTTGCACCGTCCGGCTGTCCAATGCCGAGCTTGTCAAGCATCCGCGCCGTCTGCGGAGCGGCCGGCTTCGGCAAGTAGCGCAGAAACTCCGCATCATCATGTGCCATCATACCGCCGACCGTCGCCCACGTTGCATGGACGCCATACGTCTCAAATAACTTCAGCAAACGCGGCACGACCTCGTGCACGCGCTGCATCGACGACGCCAGATTTGAGGCCGCCGACACATCCGCCATCCTCCAAAACATCTCAAAATCCAGCGAAATGACCAGCGTCCCCGGATTTTTTTGTGCACACTTGCTCATGTACAGCCTCCCATTTCCCTGCAATAGATCGCACAGAGCGTCTGTGCCACGCTCTGAATATCGTACAGTGCTTTGACCGTCTCGGCGCTGCGGCCATCCGTTTCACGCGCCGGTGCGGATAAGACCGCCTCCGCCCATGCGGCATCCGGCGCGCGCAGCGGCAGATACGTCACGCGGCCGGAAGCATTCGTCTCCTCCGGCACAACGTCGGAAGCAACGCAGGCAAGCCCGCTCGCCTGCGCCTCAACCACCGCCATGCCAAAGCCCTCATAACGCGACGGAAACAAGAACACATCCATCGCCTGATAGGTACGCTCCACATCCTGCATTGCCCCGGCAAACACGACCCGGTCGGCGATCTCCAGTTCCTGCGCCATCCGGCGCACATCTGCCTCCAGCTCACCGTCACCGACGAGCAGCAGTGCCGCGTCCTGCCGCCTGCGGCAGAGCGCTGCAAAGACACGAAGTATCTTTTCGTGATTCTTCGCTGCCGTAAAATGTCCGACATGGCCAACCACAAATTGCCCATCGAGCCCATAGGCCGCACGCATTTCACTGCGCACCTCCGCTCGAAAAGCGAAACGATCACAGTTGATCCCATCCGGCAGGACATGGCAGCGTGCATCACGCATCGCCGCATCTCCAAACACGTAGCGGCAGGCTTTCTCTGAGCAGCCGAGCAGCAGTGTCGCATACCGCCGGATCAAAAGCTGCATCCCCCGCTCGTATGTCAGTCGCAGACAGCCGCGGGATTCGCCCGTGTGCGCATTGTGCGCATGCGCGATGCGTACCGGAACACCTGCGCGCTTTGCTGCGCGCAGCACGAGTCCGGAATAGAAAAACACATGGCTGTGCACCGCCGCAAACGGGCCATTCTTTCGCAGTACGTACTGCAAATTGTCAAGCAGGCTTCGCGCAGGATCAAAATAAAAGATCCTGCCGCCCATAGCCTGAACCTGCTCGTCAAAAAGACCGGTTTTTCCGGATGTCATGGCAAAATCGAACTGCACCTGCGTCCGGTGAGCTGCCGATACGCGTTCATCACAAAATTGGACACACCGCCGGAATCGAGCGCGCCAAACACGTGCAGGACACGAATCGGCTCTGTCATACGCCAGCTCCTTCGGCAGCGGCCGCAAAGGCCGCATAAAATTGTGTGCGCTTGCGCGCAAGCGTCTCTTTTTCAAATGCCTGCGCGGCGGCAAAATTGCACTCCGCCATGGCCGCCATCCGCTCCGGCGTGCAGGCGTCCAGCAGGCGCACGATCCCGCGCACGTCCTTCTTGGCAAAAATGCAGGCGTCACCCAGCAGCTCCGGCATGGCGCCGACCTCGGAAGTGAGACACGGCAGGCCACGGCTCATCGCCTCAATGAGCGCACGGGGCATTGCCTCGACCGTGCTCGGCTGGATATACAGATCCAGCCCGTCGAGCCACGAGAAGACCGCCTCGTGCGGCAGACTGCCCGCAAAGACGACCTGGTCGGCCACACCCAGCCGCTGCGCCAGCTCCCGGAGCGCAGTCGGATCTCCGCCGCCGGCAAGACGATATTCCACGTCCGTCCGTCCGGCCGCCTTCAGCCGCGCCAGCGCCTCGATCACATACCGCTGCCCCTTAAAGGCCACGTTCACCGCCGCAGCCGTGCCCAGAACAAGCTTGCCGGAATGCGTGCGGATCTTTTCCAGCCGGCGCGCCAGCACGGCGGCATCTGCCGGCGCAAGCTCCACGTCCGAAACAGCGGCCGAGATCCCGCGCGTGGGATACCGGCGCTGCAAAAATGCATTGGTCACATACACCGCATACGGTGCGTGGCGCATACACCAGCGCATACGCAGCCATGCGTCCGGCGCAAGTACCTTTCCGCGCAGACTGTGGTGCGTCAGGCTGTCCCACGGGCAGCCGACGGCCTCGGCCAGAAACGGCTTTCCGATCCGGTGGCAAAAGCGCGCCGCGATCGTCCCGGATTCCGACGGCACGCGGATGATGACCGCGCGCTCGGGCGTGATGCTGCGCGTGATGATCTGCCGGATCTCCCGACAGCGTTGAAGGCTCAAAAACGCGCGCAGGCTCTCACGCCGGTCCGGATAGAACACGACACGAATGCGCGCATCGGTCAGCCGGTTCATCCGGGCGAGCGTCTGCATATCGTCGGGGCTGACAGGCGCTCTGCGCATAAGGAGTGTGAGCGTGTCAAACTGAGCGAGATAGCGGTCAAAGATCTCCTGAGAGAACGCACTTCCGGTATAATAATTTCCGTCGCGGTCGCAGGCGATCTTGTCATCATACACATACAGCAGGTCCATAGTTGCTCCTCACAGCAGCGCCGCGACCGTCTCGGCCACGACTGCCTTTTTGTCAAAATTGCGCGCGATCCAATCGTGCGACGCCGCGCCCATCGCCGCCCGCTGCGCGGGAGGCAGCTCGAGAAACTGCCGCATCGCGGCATAGAGTGCGTCCGCATCGCGCGCGGGGCACAGATACCCGCTCACACCGGGCTCGACCGCCTCGCGGCAGCCGGGGATATCGCTCGTGATGAGCGGACGGCCGGAGGCGGCAGCCTCCAGCAGCACGTTGGACATCCCCTCGTGATACGACGGCAGCACAACGCAGTCCGCCATGGCGTAAAAGTGCTTCATGTCCGACTGATAGCCGTGGTACTTGACCACGCCGGTCTGCTCCAGCTCGTCCATAAGGGGCTTGTAGCCTTCCTCAAACGAGCCGACGATGTGAAACTCCACACCGTCGCCATACGTCTGCTTCATCCGCCTTGCGGCGGCAAACAGCTCGTCCACGCCCTTTTCGTGCATGACGCGCCCGACGAAGAGGAAGCGCACCGTCCCCTCCTGCGGATAGGGCTGGCAGGGGTAATCCTCCAGATTGACGCCAGCGCCATGGAGCACAACATCGCGCCCGCGCGGGACAACACCGGTGGCTGCAAGGGTGTCGCGGTTTCCGGCGTTTTCGAAAAACACGACCTCTGCCCCCGCCAGCACCGGCTTGTAGAGCGTCAAAACAAACCGCTTGAGCCAGCCGCCGTTTTCGATCGCGCTGCCGAGACCAGTGATGTTGACGGCATAGGGAATATGCAGCGCCCGGCAGGCAAGACCGCCGTAAATGTTTGGCTTGATGGTGTAGGTCAGCACCAGATCCGGGCGAAGCCGCTTCAAGATCGCGCGGTACTGCCCCAGGAGCTTTGCATCGCGCGCAGGATTCATGCCGCGCCGGTCGATGGGCAGCTCGATCACACGGTCAGCCAGCGCCTGCAATTCATCCCACCGGTCATTGCGGGGCACTGCAACGGAGACCTCCGCGTGCTGCTTGAGTGCAGCGATCAGGTCTTTGCGAAAATCATACAGCCCACCGCTGTGGTTGGCCAAGATCAGGATCTGCATGGCTTTGTCATTCCACCTTATCCAGTTTTGTGATGACCACACTGTCATACATCATCATCACAACGTTTTCCTCATAATTTCCGAATACGGGCGTGTTCTGCACGCCGTTCAGGTTATTCTTGATGAGCTTGACGAAGTCGACACCCGCCCCATAAGCGTGCAGATAGGCACCGCCAAAGCGCGGATTGACCTCTGAAAGGTAGTACACGCCGTCTTGGAAGAAGAAATCCATGTCCACAGGACCGTTGAATTTCAACAGTTGCGTGATCTGCTGAATAAATGCAACCAGCGCCTCGTCCTTGAACGAGACCGTCTTGCTTGCTCCGCCGATCTTCGTCTCCAGCTTGCGTTTGGAAAATGCGGAAACCGCCCTATGGCTGATCGTATCGATATACACATCGGCGTCCAGATCGCCGATCATCAGCCGCTGAATGATCAACGAGGGGTCTGCCTGACACAGCGCCTTGAGCGTGTCGGCATCGTGCACCTTGCGTGCGCCCACGCTGCCGCTGCCCGTCCTCGGCTTAACAAACACGGGAAACGCAAGCTCTCCGGCTGCAACAGCAGCCATTGCGGAGGCGTAATCGCCCCACGTATCCGGCGTCGGAATACCGTGCGCGGCAAGAAACTGAGACATCTTGAACTTATCGAAGCACAGCTCCGCCGTCTCCGCGTAGGGTGCAAGCACCTCTACACCGATCTGCTCGAAGCGCTCGCGGTTTTGGGCCAGCAGCGCGATCTCCGGATCGATCAGCGTCGTAACAGCGTCGATCTTTTCCTTGCGGCAAATGGACAGGATCGTGTCCAGATAACTCGGATCATCAATGCGCGGCACAAGGTAATGCGCGTCCGCGACATACAGAGCCGGTGCCAGCTCGGACAAGTCAGCGGCAACGATCCTGTCGCCGTCATCCATGGACTTGCGAAAGTCCTTGAGCAGCTCAACGCGCCGTCCGGCGCTGCAGAATAAAATGTTCATTGCACTTCCTCCGGATGCTTTGCCGTTCCCGTAAATGCCTCCATCGTCGCGCTGCCCTCGGCGCTGATGCCCTCCCGGCTGAACACGCAGCGCAGCGTCATCAGCACGATCTTGGCATCCAGCGCGAAGCTGATGTGATCCACATAGTCCACATCATACGCAAAGCGGTCTTCCCAGCGCAGGGCGTTGCGGCCGTTGACCTGCGCAAGCCCGGTCAGACCGGGGCGCACGGCATGGCGGCGGCGCTCCTCTGCGGTGTAATACGGCAGGTACTTGACCAGCAGCGGGCGCGGTCCGACGATTGACATATCGCCGCGCAGGATGTTCCACAGCTCCGGCAGCTCGTCGAGCGACGTGCTGCGCAGGCGGCGGCCAAACGGCGTGAGCCGCTGCGCATCCGGCAGCAGTTCGCCGTCTGCACCGCGCGCATCCGTCATAGTGCGGAACTTGTACAGGCGGAAGATCTGCTCGTCCTTACCCGGCCGATCCTGATGGAAAATGACCGGGCTGCCGAGCTTTTGGCGCACGAGCAGCGCCGTCACGCCCATGACCGGCGAGAGCACCGCGAGCGCGCAGCCGGAGAGCGCCACGTCGAGCGCGCGCTTGACATAGGTCTCATAGATTCGTCCCATCGTTCCCTCCGCTCAAAACAGGCCGCGAATGACGGCGCAGACCTGCGCCTGCTGCTCGGGCGTCATCTTCGTGTCGCTCGGCAGACAGACGCCGCGCGCAAACACATCCTCGGCGACAGACCGCTCCGCCGTCTTGACAAAGGCGCAGTCCCGAAACACCGGCTGCAGATGCATAGGCTTCCAGATATGGCGCGCCTCGATGTTGTGCTCGGCCAGTGCCGCGATGATCTGCCCCGGCGTGACGCCGCAGTCCGGTGCGAGCAGCGCCGCCGTGAGCCAGCGGTTGCTGCGCACGTCCTCCGGCTCGGCCGGAAGCTGCAGCGGCAGACCGGCCAGCGCATCACGGTAGCAATCATGGATGGCGCGCTTTTGCGCCACACGCTGCTCGAGCACCTCCATCTGCCCGCGGCCGATGCCGGCGCAGATATTGCTCATGCGGTAGTTGTAGCCGAGCTCGGTGTGCTCGTACCACGCGACCGGTTCACGCGCCTGCGTAGCCATCTTCAGCGCGTGCTGCGCATCCGCCTCCTCCCGGCAGACGAGCGCGCCGCCGCCGGAGGTCGTGATGATCTTGTTGCCGTTGAACGACAGCACGCCGTAGTGCCCGAACGTGCCGCATTTCTGCCCGTGGTACACCGAGCCGAGCGCCTCGGCCGCATCCTCGATGAGCAGAATGCCGTGCGCATCACACAGGCTGCGGATGGCGTCGAGCTTGCCGGGCATACCGTAGAGGTGCACGGCGATGAGCGCCTTCGGCGCACCGAAGCGCGCGATGGCCGCCTCAACGGTCTCGGGGTCGAGATTCCAGGTGTCGGGCTCGGAGTCGAGAAACACCGGCTCGCCGCCCTCATAGACGATCGGGTTTGCCGAGGCCGAAAACGTCAGGCTCTGGCAAAAGACCCGGTCGCCGCGCTGCACCCCCGCGAGCCGCACCGCCAGATGCAGCGCCGCCGTACCGGCGGACAGCGCCGTGACATAGCCCGCACCGAGGTACTGCTGCAGATCCTGCTCGAAGCCCGTGACGTTCGCGCCGAGCGGCGCGATCCAGTTTGTATCGAACGCCAGATCCACATACCGGCGCTCGCTGCCGCCCATATGCGGCGAGGCAAGATAGATTCGCTCAGACATCATGACATCTCCTTTTCAGCCCACCGCGGCGTTCTGCGGCAGGGTCTGTCCGTCCGGCGCGTGGAACGTCGGCACCAGTTCGCGCAGCTTTGCGCGCAGCGCGGGCTCATCCGACTCCGGGATGGCGCGCAGCAGCATGAGATTTTCCTCAAAGGCAGCGGGATCAAAGGCGATCTCGTGGCCGATGTAGATCAGATCGTTCTTCGTCTTTTGCATCCCCTCGCCGCTGAGCAGCAGCTCCTCATAGAGCTTCTCACCCGGGCGCAGGCCGGTATAGACGACAGGAATATCGACATCCGGCTCAAAACCGGACAGCCGGATCATATTGCGCGCCAGATCGTCGATGCGCACGGGCTCGCCCATGTCGAGCACGAAGATCTCGCCGCCGCGGGCATACGCGCCCGCCTGAAAAATGAGCTGCACAGCCTCGGGGATGGTCATGAAATAGCGGATGACGCGCTTGTCCGTGACCGTGACGGGGCCGCCGCTGCGGATCTGCTTGCGAAAAAGCGGGATAACGCTGCCGGCCGAACCGAGGACGTTGCCGAAGCGCACGGCGACATACTCCGTTGCAGAGCGGTCGTTCATCATCTGCACGATCATCTCGCACAGGCGCTTGGACGCGCCCATGACGTTCGTGGGGTTGACGGCCTTATCGGTCGAAATGAGGATAAAGCGCTGCGTGCCGAAGCGATCCGCCGCCTGCGCGACGTTGTACGTGCCGAAGACGTTATTCTTGATCGCCTCAAACGGCGACGTCTCCATGAGCGGCACGTGCTTATGCGCCGCCGCGTGGCACACGAGATCCGGCCGGTAACGGTCAAAGACCTGCATGACGCGCTCACGGTCGCGCACGGAGCCGATGAGCACGACCAGATCCAGCTCCGGATGCGTGCGCCGCAGCTCCATCTGGATGTCGTAGGCGTTATTTTCGTAGATATCGAAAATGATGAGCCGTTTCGGCCGCTGTGCCGCCGCCTGACGGCAGAGCTCGCTGCCGATGCTGCCGCCGCCGCCCGTGACGAGCACGGTCTTGCCGGTGATGTAGGCCGCGACCTCATCGAGGTCGATCTTCACCGTCTCGCGGCCAAGCAGGTCCTCAATGTCCACCTCGCGGATCTGCTCGATGCGCACCTCGCCGTTGGCGAGCTGGCAGATGCCGGGCAGTGTGCGCAGGGTGCAGGATGTGTTGTGGCAATAACTGAGGATCTGCAGCTTCTCCTGCCGGGAGGCCGACGGGATGGCAAGGACGATCTCGTCAACGTCGTACTTTTCCGCCATCGCGGGGATGCTGCTGCGGCCGCCGACGATCTTCACGCCGCGCAGATAGCTGCCGACCTTGTTCGGCGAATCGTCAATGATGCACACGACCTTGTTTTCCGAGCGCGGGCTGGTCTGAAACTCGCGCAGCGCGATGGCGCCGGCCTGACCGCCGCCAATGAGCATGGTGCGCTTTTCACCCTCGCTGCGCAGCCCGGCGCGCGTGCGGCGCACGCAGCGGTAGGACAAGCGCAGCGCCCCGCACAGCAGGCACAAAATGAGCATATAGATGGCCGGAAAGCTGCGCGGCACGGTCAGATGCAGCATAAACATACCGACCATGTAAAACACCGCCGAGAAAAAGCACCCCAGCGTGATGCGCACCAGCTCCGACACACTGGCAAACTCCCACAGGCTGTTATACAGCTTCAGAATGTGGAAGATCAGGATCGTGCACGCGGAGTTGATGCCGGCGTAGATCAGCATATCGCGCAAAAACGTCGTCGCATACAGCTGCCGGAAATCAAACTCAAAGCGGATATAGAGCGCCAAAAACGCCGACAGATTGATCAGGATCAGATCCGCCAGCACAAGGCAGGCCACGCGCAGCGCTTTCTGCGCGTTAAAGGGTCGCTTGATTTCTTTCATCATATCCCCCTACCGGTGCAGACTCAGTCCGCCCCGGTCTTTTCTTTCTGTTGTCCGTAACCGTAGCCGCGGTCACGGCCGTAGCCATAGCCGTAGCCGTACGAATAGCCGCCGTAGCCGCCGTAGCCATAGCCGGACTGTCCGCGGCCGCGGCCGGTGCAGACATTGAGCGCGTAGCCGAGCACCGGCACGCCGAAGCTGTCGAGCGCGGCAAGACTGTTGATCACGCTCACGCGGCTGGCGGCATCCTGCCGCACGACGAGCAGTGCGCAATCGGCAGCCTCGCCCGTCTCAAGCGCGTCGGTCATGATGGCGCAGGGCGGCGTATCGAGCAGGATGACATCGTAGCGGGCACGCAGCGCATCCAGCAGCGCCCGGAATGCATCTCCGCCGAGCTGCTCGGTCTGCGTCCCGGTGCGCCGGCCGGCAAAGACCACATCGGGCTTGCCCTTGCCGAGCGCCGTCACGATCTGCCCCGCCATACCCGAGCCGGCCAGATACTCCGCGAGTCCCGCCTGCAGCGGGCGGCCGAACACCTTGTGCACGGACGGGTTGCGCAGATCGCAGTCGATGACGAGCACGCGCCGACCCTGCCGCGTGAGTGCGTCGGCAAGCTGGCACACGAACGTCGTCTTGCCCTCGCCCGGAGCGGCGCTCGAGACCAGCATGGTGCGGTAGTCATGGCGCTGCATGGCCTTGTCGATGCGCATGGAAACGATGCGCATGGCCTCACAATAGGCGCTGCTGTGCGCCATCGCCTCCGAGAGCGCCGCCGAGGTCGTGCGGCTGCGCTTTTTGACGCGCACCGCTGGCAGCGCACCGAGATAGCGCGCGCTCGTGACCTGCTGCAGATCGTCGCGGCTCATGACCGTCACACGCGCACGGCCGGACAGATACAGCAGCAGCAAACTCAGCAGCGCGCCGATGACCGCGCCGCGCACGAGCGGCTGCCGCCACGAAAACGGATTCGACGGCTGCGTCGGCACGCCGGTCTGATCCATCATGACCAGCTCCGTCGGTCCGACCACCAGCTCCGCCACATCCGGATAATGCGCGATGACCGACTGCAGCACATCATAGCACTGCTGCGCATCCGTGCCGGTCACGCTCAGCGTGCACAGGTTCGTGTCCTCCTCCGACGTCGCGGAGATCACGGGCAGCGCCGTCAGGCCGGTGTCTGCGCACACGGCGCTGTCGAGCAGACCGCTCGTGAGAATATACGGAAACGTCTTGGCCATCTGTGCCGCGGTCGCCGTGCCGGCGCCGGACTGCGCCGTGCCGCCGGCATTGACGAGAAACGTTATCGAGGCCGTATACTGCGCGCGGTAGCTCAGGCGGGCATAGCCGCCGAACAGCGCCGTGCACAGCACGATCAGCACCAGACACAGCCACCACAGGCGGCGGAGGCTGCGTGCAAACAGCCCCAGCAGGTCTGCGGCCCAGACGGTGCTCTCTTGTCTGTGTTCGTTCATGGCTTCTCCTCCGTCTGCACACCGTAGCCATAACCGTAGCCATAGCCATAACCGTAACCGTAGCTCTGCCGGTCACTGACGGACGCGACATAGGCGTTATTGAATACGCAGCCGAGCACCTCGGCATCCGACCGGCGCAGCACGTCGATGCAGTCGTTGAGTGCGCGCACCGGTGCCTGATCCTGCCGGACGACGAGAATGGCCGCATCCGCCAGATCGGCGATGCACTCGGCGTCGCCGCCGGCGCTCATCGGCGGGGTGTCGATGATGATGACGTCCATGCGTGTGTGCATCTGCGTGAGCAGATCGTGCAGGCGCGCGCTGTCGAGCAGCTGCGCGGTATCGCCCACGCCCTTGCGGCTGAGGATCGTATAGATGCCGCGCCGCGTATCCTCGCGCACGAGCTTTTTGACCGGCTCATCGCCGCGCAAATACGTCTCAAGCGGGAAAAACTCCTCCTGCTGGCAGTCGAGCAGCTTGTACAGCGCGGGCTTTTTCATGTCCAGATCGATCAGCAGGACGTTTTTGTGCCGCCGCGCCATGGCCAGCGCCAGATTCACGGCCACGGTGCTCTTGCCCTCGTCCTCAAGCAGGGAGGTGACCAGGATCGTTCTGCCCTGCGCGCGGCGCATCAGGTAATCCACGCGCGTGCGCAGGCGCTTGAACGTCTCGACGAAGGCAAAGCCCGTCGTCGGGTTCGTGATGAGGATGCTCGTCTTACGCTTACGCAGACACAGCTGTGCGCGCAGCGTTTTGTACTTTTTTTCATGGCGCACGGTCGCAAGCAGGCGCGTGTCGAGCTTCTGCTCCACGTCCGCCTCGCACTTGACCGTGTCGCGCAGATACACGCGCACCGCCAGATACAAGGCCGCCGCGAGCAGCCCCGCAAGACCGCTGAGCTTTGCGATGCGCACAGCGCCGGAGCTGTTGGCCGGCGCGACCGGCACCGTCGGGCGGCACAGCACGTCGAGCGCCACGTCGCCGAGGAGCTTATTGGCCTGCTCGTTATAGCTGCGCAGGACGCTCTGCGTAATGCGGTGCGCGTCGCGCTGCGTGGGCGCGCTGACCGTCATCGTCAGCAGGTTCGTCTCGGGGATCTGCTTGGCCTTGATCGTGCCGCTGACCGCGCCGATGTCGTTGGTGATGCACTTGCGCATCACGTCGCCCTCAAAGAATGTCGAGAGCGTCTCCGCCATCGTCGAGGCGGTGTTGAGGTTTGCGTAGACCGTGCTGCCGTTGCGCACGGAGACCACAAACGTCGTCTGCGTCTGGTACACGGGGCGGTAGAGCAGCGTGGCGGCAATGTAGCCGCAGGCGGCGACCGTGGCGGCAAACATCAGGATCAGCCCGAGCTTGCGCCACAGCTCCCGCGCGATCAGCAGCAGCGGAATGTGTTCCGGCTGCGCGGAGGTCTGCGTTTTCTGTTCGTCCATCGATCCACCGCCTCTCATTCCACCACGACGATCTGCCGCGTGTGGCTCTCGGTACCGCCGCTGCGATAGGTGAAGACCACCTCATACACACCGGGCTCGTTGCTGTTCACGGTCGAGCTCGCCGTGACACCGCTCTTGCTGTCGCTGTCGCCGACACCGGCAACGTAGTCCATCGGCGCATAGCCGCTGCCGGCCGGAAGATAGATCAGATACTCCGTGAGCGTGATGCGCGCAGGATTGGGGTCCCCCGCCGTGACCTCGACCGTGACGGGCACGGACGCCGTGTCGCCGATGCTGTTGGTCACGCGCAGCTCCGCCGTGTGCGTGCCGGTGATGGCCAGCGAGCTGCCGTCGGTCAGCGCGATCTTGACGCGGCCGGAGAGGTCGCCGTCAATGCTGTCGTGCGCCGTCACACAGCTCGACAGGACGCGGCTGCCGCCCGTGCGGCAGACCAGCGGCTGCGTGAGCGCGAAGCGCGGCTTGGTATAGTCCGTGTAGCGCACGGCGCGCGTCGCCTTCGTCACATGGTGGTTCGAGTCAAAGGCCGCGTAGGTGACGCGTACCGTGCCGTCGTCGTTGCGGCCGGAAACGCCCTCGACGACCAGCGACGCCGTGACGTCGCCGTCCTCGGCGTCTGTCGCCGTCACACCGGCGAGCAGCGCCGCATCATCCGCGCCGGTCGGCACGGAGATGACCTCGCTGTCAAACAGGATCTCCGGCGCGGCGCCGCCATAGGCAGCCGCCTGATAAATGCGCGTACCCAGCACGCCCAGAATGGACAGCGCCAGCGCGACCGCCAGGATCACAGGAGTCAGTTTCTTCACAAAAACACCTCTCTCATTGCTTCAGAAAAACGGCCGGAAGCGGCCGGCAGGCAGCGGTTCGCTGTGCAGGATCAATTCGGGATTGCGCGTGAGCAGCTGCTCTGAGAGCCGCTCGGAAAAATGCTCGGCCAAATTGTCCCACGCGCTCAGCAGCTCCGGCGTGCGCACATCCGGACGGTGCGCGTCGCTGGCGATGCAGCCGACGAGCCCGTGCGTGAGCATCGCCTCGGCCAGAGCCTGCGCCCCGCGGCCGAAGCGGCCGAAGAGGCTGCCCTTATTCACCTGCAGCACAACGCCGCGGTTGACCCAGTCATACAGATAGTTCGGCATCCGCTGCAGACCGTAATACCGCTCCGGATGCGCAACGACCGGCCAATACCCGGCCGCAAGCAGCTCGTCGAGCAGGCGCTCGATGCGCAGCGGGTCTTCGTGAAAGCCGAACTCGATGAGCAGGTAGCGCCCACCATTGATCGTCAGCAGCCGCCCCTCGCGCAAAAGCTTTGGCACGTCACCCGTGCCGAAGATCTCCATACCGAGCGAGAGCTCAAGCGGGATGCCCGCCTCGCGCACGGCCGCGCACAGGCAGTCAAAGCGCACCTGCAGCGCCGGGGATGCGTAGTTTTCAAACGCGCCGCGCTGATTGCTGTGCGGCGTGGCGACCAGATGCGTCACACCGGACTCCGCCGCCACGGCGGCCATCAGCACCGACGTCTCCAGATCCGGTGCGCCGTCATCCAGCCCCGGAAGAATATGTGTGTGCAGATCGATCATAGATATCCTCCACGATTTCCACGCCAGCACTTACCGATCTTGCCCATTGCCGTCACGGCGCGCTCTGCTCGCACAGGCGCGTGCCGTGCAGGACATAGCGGCGGTCGCAGCGTCCGGCTGTCGCAGCGCGGTGCGTGATGAGCACACACGTCTGCACGCGGCCGCTGTGCATGAGGTTTTCGAGCATCTGCTGCTCGGTGGCCTCGTCGAGCGCGCTGGTGGCCTCATCGAGCAGCAGCACCTGCGTGCCGCGCAGCACGGCGCGGGCCACGGCGATGCGCTGCGCCTGTCCCTCGGACAAGCCGTGACCGAGCTCACCCGTGCGGGCATAGATGCCGTCCGGCAGCTGGGAAACGAAATCATACGCGCAGGCGGTCTCGAGCGCAGAGACGAGCTCCGCATCCGTCGCCTCCGGACGCACCATGCGCAGGTTGTCGGCGATCGTACCGGCAAAGACGGTGTTGCCCTGCGGCACATAGCTGAAGGCCGCGCGCGTTGCGGCCGAGGCCGGCAGACGCTGTCCGTCCGCCCCGGTGAGGCTGACGCTGCCCTCCGCCGGGCGGATCAGACCGAGCATGAGGCGGATCATCGTGGTCTTGCCCTCGCCGGACGGGCCGGTGAGCGCCACGACCTCGCCGGGCGCGGCGTGAAAGTCCACGTGCTCGAGCACCGGCTCGCCGCCGGGATAGGCAAAGGTCACATCGCGCAGCTCCACCGTGCACGGTGTCGGGATCGGTGCGGTCTCGCGCGCGCCGGGCTCTTCCGGCAGGTCCGCGATGGCCATGAGGCGGCCGGCGGACGTCGTGATCGAGATCGCCGACGGCACAAGCCCGATGAGCGCGGAGAACGCGCTGCGCAGCATGGTCGTCAGCTGCAGGAACATCATCATCGCGCCGTAGGAGATCGCGTGCGTCCACAGCCGGTAAGCGCCCCAGCCGAAGCACCCGGCCGAGACGAGCAGCCCGACGACCGACATCACAAAGCCCGCGACGACGGAAAAGCGGTTGTAGTCGAGATATGTCTCGCGGTATTTCTCCTGCATGGCGCACATCCGGTCACGAAAGCCGTCCATGATGCCGAAGGCCTTGACCGATGTGAGGTTGCGCAGCGAGTCCTCGTGGAACGACATGACCTCGCTGCTGATATCCTTCATGCGCCGGTTATATCCGCGCATACGGCGCACGAGCGTGCGCGAGCACAGCACGGACAGCGGCGCGCCGATGAGCGCGATGAGCGCCATGACGGGGTCATAGCACAAGATGATGATCAGCGAGCCGAGAAACTGCACCGCCGCCGACACAAAGCTCGGCAGCAGCCCCGTCACGCCCCCGGCCACCGCGCCGACATCGGTGTTGAGGCGGTTGAGCAGGTCGCCGGAGCGAAACTGCTCGAGCGAGACCCAATCGGTGCGCAGGATGCAGTCGTAGACCTCCGCCTGAATGCCGTTTTGCACGCGGATGTCGACAATGGCGGCGATGCGCGACGCCGCCGCCTGCATGGCGGCGCTGCCGAGCAGCAGACCGGCCATCCACGCCGCGGCCGACCAGATTGCCCCGGTCTCAAAGCCGGTGACAACGTCGATGAGTGTCTTCATGGCCACGCTCGACAGCAGCGAGAGTGCCGTGCCAAGGATGCCGAGCAGGATATGGATGCCGACGGCGGCGCGGTAGCGGCGGATGTAGGCAAAGATCCACTTTGCCTCCTGCCGCATCTCCCGCAGTGAGCCGTCGCACACCTTTTGTCGGAGCTTGCGCGTGATGGCCATATATCTCATCTCGTTCCGTGATAATCCCATTTTTTGACAGTGTATGCGTCTATTCGCATACAGAGCATATTGTATCATAATCCGACGAAAATCCACAATATCCGATTGCTACATCTTTTCTGGAATTCCAGGGTGTTTTTGCGTGATTTTGCAAAAAAAACGGCCGGAGCAGCAGCTCCGGCCGGGCGTGTCATTCCTATGAGATTTCAGCGGTTTTCCTCGATCTCCACCGGCAGGCCGGTGAGATAGCGCCGCACCATGTCAAAGGCGTGGTTGGCCGCTGCGTGCTTGATGCGCACGCGCCCCCACTTGTCCTTGTGCAGCGTGCGGAAAAACGTCCCGTCCGGTGTGGCGAGCGCCACAAAGAGCGTGCCGACGGTGTGCACGCCGTCACCCTCCGGCCCGGCAAGACCGGTGATGCTCATGGCAAGATCCGTGCCGAATATGGCACGCGCGTGCTCCGCCATCGCACCTGCGACCTCGGGGCTGACTGCACCGCAGCGCGCGATGAGCGCGGGGTCGACATCCAGCAGCCGGGTCTTGGTGTCGTTATTATAGGCGATGATGCCGCCGGCAAATATCGCCGACGCGCCCGGCACGTTCGTGAGCATATCGCCGAGCATGCCGCCGGTGCAGCTGTCGGCCACGGCGATGGTCTTCTGCTGCCGGAGCAGGAGCTCGGCCGCGCAGGTCTCGATATTCGGCGTGTCAACGCCGTAGGCGAAGGCGCCGAGCTCGCGCTGCACGCGCGCGAGGCACGGGGCGATCATGGCCTCGGCCTCGGTCTCTGTGGAGGCCTTTGCCGTGATGCGCACAAGGCACTCCCCCTCCTTGGCATAGGGCGCAAGGGTGGGATTGCGCATCTCGTTCATGAGATCGCGCAGCTGGTACTCCATCGTGCCCTCGCCGATGCCGAAGATCTTGACATTGTGCGAGACGATGATCCCGTCGCCGCGCGCGGCGAGCAGCGGGCGCACGCGGTAGCGCAGCAGCGGCTCGCACTCCAGCGGCGGGCCGGGCAGCATGATGACCATGCAGCCGTCCGCCTCAAACGCACAGGCAGGCGCCGTGCCCCAGTCGTTTTGCAGCACGGTGCAGCCGCGCGGCAGCATGACCTGCTGCAGGTGGTTCTCGGTCATGTAGGTGTGGCGCTCGCGGTACAGGCCGCGCAGGCGTGCCTCCTCCGCCTCGTTGAGCTCGAGCGGGATGCCGAACGCGCCTGCTACGACCTCCTTGGTCAGGTCGTCGCACGTCGGGCCGAGGCCGCCGGTCGTGATGATGAGGTCGGCGCGGGTGCGGGCAAGCTGCACCGCCTGCTCGAGCCGCGCGCGGTTATCGCCGACAACGGTCTGCCAATAGACATTGATGCCCAGCTCCGAGAGCAGGCGCGCGACAGCCGCCGCGTCGGTATTGATGGTGTCGCCGAGGAGCAGTTCGGTGCCGACGGCAATGAGTTCTGCGTTCATAAATCGATCCGGATCCTTTCAATTCCGTCCACTGCCTCGCGCACGAGCGCGTCAATGTCGAGCGCGGCCTCCGCCTCCGCGACCTCCGCCACGGTCGGGCGGGTCTTGGGATGGCGCGGGGTAAAGACCGTGCAGCAATCCTCATACGGGAGGATGGATGTGTCAAATGTGCCGATGTCGCGCGCGATCTTCACGATATCGCGCTTGTCCATGCCGATGAGCGGCTGGAGCACGGGCAGGTGCGTCACGGCCTGCGTGCAGGCCATGGCCTCCATGGTCTGGCTGGCGACCTGACCGAGATTTTCGCCGGTGACGATGGCCTTGCACTCGTTGTGCGCGGCGATGTCCTCGGCGATGCGCATCATGAATCTGCGCATGATGAGCGTGAAATATTCCTCCGGGCAGGCGCGGCGGATCTCCTCCTGGATGTGCGTGAAGGGCACGATCTGCAGCGTCATGCGGCCGGTGTAGGCCGTGAGCTCCTTAGCCAGCGAGATGACCTTTTCCTTGGCCAGCTCCGAGGTATACGGGAAGGAGAAAAAGTGCACCGGGATCAGGCGCACGCCGCGCTTGGCGATCATGTACGAGGACACGGGGCTGTCGATGCCGCCGGAGAGCATCGTCACGGCGGCGCCGTTGCAGCCGACGGGCATACCGCCCGCCGCCTCGACTGCCTGCGCGTGGACATACGCCGCCTGCTCGCGCACCTCGAGGCGCACGGTCAGCTCCGGGTCGTGCACGTCGACGACCGTGTCGGGATACGCCTCGGCGAGCTCGCCGCCGACGTACTGCGACAGCTCAATGCTCGTCATGGGGAAGCGCTTGTCCGAGCGCTTGGTCTCGACCTTGAAGCTGCGCGCCGCCGTCATCGCGTCGTGCAGGTAGGTCTTGGCGAGCGCCGTGATGGCGTCCTTGTCCTTTTCACAGGCGGCCGCGCGCGTGATCGTCGCGATGCCGAACACCTTGCGCACGGCGTCATACGCCGCGTCAAGATCGGCCGCATCGTCAGCGGCCTCGATGTACAGCGCCGACTGCAGATACGTCACGCGGAAGTGACCGATGGGTTTGAGCCGGCGCTTGACGTTTGCGACCAGCCTCTCTTCAAAATAGTGCTTGTTGAGCCCCTTGAGGAAGATCTCTCCGGGCTTGCAGAGCAGCAGATCCTTCATAAATCGTTCGTTCCTTTTCTTTCAGGATATCACAGGCAGCGCTCGATGAGCGTGATGAACACGCCGATCGACCACGCGCCGAGCCACACGAGCAGCAGGCACACGAGCGCGCCGAGAATCAGCCCGATGAGCGAGCAGACATAGCCGACCGTGCGCGGCGTGCCGTTGAAGCCGAGGCTCTTGGCGCGCGCGGAATAGATCAGACCGATGATGCCCGTGACGACCGAGCCGAGCGCCGTGTAGCCAAACACGAGCAGCGCGCACGACACGATGCCGAGCACCATGGCGACGGTGGCCTCGTGCTTGCCGGGCAGCGGGGCGGGCGGCTGATACCAATTATAGTTATTGTTGTACATGACGAAGCTCCCTTCTGTCAGGCGCGGCCGCCGGGCTCACGGCTCGGCGACGGAAAAATCATACGTGCGGTACTGGATGGCCTCGGCCAGATGCGCGAGACCGATGGTCTGCGCCCCGTCGAGATCGGCGATCGTGCGCGCGACGCGCAGGATGCGGTCATAGCTGCGGGCGGTGAGCGCCATGGCGTCAAACGCCTGATGCATGAGCTGCTCGCACTCGGGCGAGAGCGTGCAGAACTGCGCAAGGGCGCGCGGCCCCATGTGGGCGTTCGTCGCGGTGGTGTCGTCCCCGTAGCGGGCGCGCTGCACGGCGCGGGCGGCGTTGACACGCGCGCGGATGGTCTCCGACGACTCTCCGGCCGAGGGCTCGGTGAGCTCGTCAAAGTCCAGCGCCGGCACCTCGACGATGATGTCGATGCGGTCGAGCAGCGGGCCGGATACGCGCGCATGGTAGCGGCGCACGTCGCGCGGCGAGCAGCGGCAGCGCCCCGAGGGATGCCCGTACCAGCCGCACTTGCAGGGGTTCATGGCGCACACGAGCATGAAGCGGCTCGGATACGTCACGGAGCCGGTCGCGCGCGAGATGGTGATGCTGCCGTCCTCGAGCGGCTGGCGCATCGTCTCGAGCACGGCGGGCGAAAACTCCGGCAGCTCGTCGAGAAAGAGCACGCCGTTGTCGGCAAGGCTCATCTCACCCGGCTGCAGCGCGCTGCCGCCGCCGGACATGGCGACGTTCGACACCGTGTGGTGCGGGGCGCGAAACGGCCGGACACGCACGACGGGGTCGTCCGGCGTCGTGAGACCGAGGACGGAGTAGATCTGCGTGGTCTCGATCATTTCGGCGCGGTTCATCGCGGGCAGAATGGTCGGCAGGCGCTTGGCGAGCATGGACTTGCCCGCGCCCGGCGGCCCGACAAGCAGGATGTTGTGCCCGCCGGCGGCGGCCACCTCGAGCGCGCGCTTGACGTTCTCCTGCGCCTTGACCTCGGCAAAATCGACCGCAAAGTGCGGCGCGGCCGAAAACGCCGGCGGCGGCATGGGCGCGATGGGCTTGTCCCCGCGCAGATGGTGCACGAGCTGCGAGATGTTCTCGACCGGGTACACCGTCACGCCCTCGGCAAAGGCGGCCTCGGCCGCGTTGCCCGCCGGGACAAAGAGTTCCCTGAGCCCGAGCTGCTCGGCCGCGAGCGCCATCGTGAGCGCGCCGGTGACGGGGCGGATCTCCCCCGCGAGGCTCACCTCGCCGAAGAAGGACGCCGTCGCCGGCGGCTGGCGGATCTCCCCCGTGGCGCACAGGATGCCCAGCAGCACCGGCAGGTCATAGAGCGTGCCGGCCTTGCGCGTATCCGCCGGGGCGAGGTTCACCGTCAGGCGGCTGACCGGAAACTTCATGCCGTTGGTCTTGATGGCGCTGCGCACGCGCTCACGCGCCTCCTTGACGGCCGTATCCGGCAGGCCGACGATATCAAACCCCGGCAGACCGTTGGACACGTGGCACTCCACGCTCACGGCGTAGCCGCTCACACCGCGGCAGCCGAGGGACTGGATCTTGGACAGCAAACCGTTCGCCTTCTTTCACGGACGAGGCCCCGGCCGAACGCCGGGGCGCCGTCACTCGGATTTTGGGTTTACGCTTCGGTATCGGGCTCCGTGTCGCCGACGACGGCGATGTGCAGCTCCTCAAGCTGGTGCGGCTCGACGGTGCCGGGCGCGCCCATCATGACGTCCTGCGCGTTTTTGTTCATCGGGAACGGGATGATCTCCCGGATGCTGTCCTCGCCCGCGAGGAGCATGACCATGCGGTCGACACCCGGGGCGATGCCGGCGTGCGGAGGCGCGCCGTAGCAGAAGGCGTTGTACATGGCCGGGAACTTGGCCTTCACATCGTCCTCACCGAGGCGCACGAGCTCGAACGCCTTGACCATGATCTCGGGATCGTGATTTCGCACCGCGCCGGAGCTGAGCTCGACGCCGTTGCAGACGAGGTCATACTGGAAGGCATTGATGTCGAGCGGATCGACCTCGCCGCGCTCGGCCTGCTCGAGGATCTCGAGACCGCCGTTGGGCATCGAGAACGGGTTGTGGCAGAATTCCAGCTCGCCGGACTCCTCACCGATCTCGTACATCGGGAAGTCGACGATCCAGCAAAATTCGTACCGCTCGGTGTCCATGTGGCCCGGCACGGCCGCGCCGAGCTTCGCGCGCAGCACGCCCGCCGTCTTCTGCGCGGCGGTCTTTTTGCCGGCCGTCACGCCGACGAAGCAGCCGGGCTTCAGGCCGAGGGCCGCGGTGATCTCCACCGTCTTGTCCGTGAGGAACTTTGCGATGCCGCCGGAGAAGTTACCCTGCTCGTCGACCTTGAACCAGTAGGGCTTGCTGCCGGACTGCACCTCCACGTCGGCACAGAGCTTGTCGACGGCCTTGCGCGCAAGCGCGCAGTCGGGCACGACGACGGCCTTGACCGTGTTGCCCTCTGCAAAGGGCGCAAAGTCGCTGCCGGCGACGAGCGCCGTCATGTCCTGCACGGTCAGATCGATGCGCAGGTCGGGCTTATCCGAGCCGTAGGTGTCCATCGCGTCGCGGTAGGAAATGCGGCGGAAGGGCGCCTCGGACGCGATGTTGTACTTGCCGTACTTGGCGAAGATCGGCGGGAGCACGTCCTCGAGCACCGCGAACACGTCGTCCTGCGTGGCGAAGGCCATCTCCATGTCGAGCTGATAGAACTCGCCGGGGCTGCGGTCGCCGCGGGCATCCTCATCGCGGAAGCACGGGGCGATCTGGAAATAGCGGTCGAAGCCCGCCGTCATGAGCAGCTGCTTGAACTGCTGCGGTGCCTGCGGCAGAGCGTAAAACTTGCCGGGGTGCTTGCGCGCCGGCACGAGATAGTCGCGCGCGCCCTCGGGGCTGGACGCCGTGAGGATAGGCGTGGTGATCTCGAGAAAGCCGTGCGCGGTCATGGCGGCGCGCAGCGCGGCCACCACCTGGCAGCGCAGGATGATGTTCTGCTTGACAGCCGGGTTGCGCAGGTCGAGATAGCGGTACTTCAGGCGCAGCGCCTCGTCGGCGTCGCGGCTGCGGTTGATCTCGAACGGCAGCTCGTTATAGCGGCAGCGGCCGAGCACCTCGATCTTCGTGGGCACGAGCTCAATGTCGCCGGTGGGCTGCTTGGGGTTTTTGCTCGCGCGCTCGCGCACGATGCCCTCAACGGCGATCGTGGACTCCTTGTTGAGGGGCTTGACGAGCTTCATCATGTCCTCGGTCTCAATGACGACCTGCGTCGTGCCGTAAAAATCACGGACGACGACGAAGGCAAAATTCTGTCCGACCTCGCGGACGTTTTCCATCCAGCCGACGATGCGGACCTGCTCGCCGACGTTTTCGAGCCGCAGCTCGTTGCAAGTGTGTGTGCGGGACTGAAACATACTCCTGATTCCCTTTCTTTCTATCGAATATCGCCTCCGGCGGTGCGGCGGCGGATTGACCGGATCAAGACTCGCGCAGGATCGCACCGGCGGTGCGCCGCGCGATCTCCGCGCGGATGGTCTCGAGCGCGGCGGCCTGCGTCACGGCCTCCTGCACGCCGGTGTCCATGTTCTTGAGCGCGCAGACATTCTGCGCGATCTCATCCTCGCCGAGGAAGATCACGAACGGGATGCCGAGCTTGTCGGCATAGCCGATCTTGGCCTTGAATTTCTTTTTCTCGCTGTAAAGCTGCACGCGCAGACCGCCGGCACGCAGCATGGATGCCAGCGACACGGCGGCGGACAGATCGTCCGTCATCGGCAGGATGAGCACGTCCGCCGGGGCGGTGAGCACGACGTCGGAGATCATGTTCTGCTCCTGCAGGATGTAAAACAGGCGCGTCAGACCGATGGAGATGCCGACGCCGGGCAGGGACTTGTTCGTATAATACCCCGCGAGGTCGTCATAGCGTCCGCCGGAGCAGATGCTGCCGACCTCGGGATGGTCGAGCAGGACGGTCTCGTACACCGTACCGGTGTAGTAATCGAGGCCGCGCGCGATCGTGAGGTCGAGCTCGAAGTTCTCCTCCGGGACGCCGAACGCGGGCAGGTAGCCCACGACGGTGCGCAGCTCGTCGAGGCCGGTGTCAAACGTCTCGTTCCGGCCGCGGTACTGCTCGAGGAAGGCGAGCTTGTCCGCACTCGTGCCCGGGCAGGCGATAAAGCGCAGGATCTCATCCGCCTGGTCGCTCGTGACGCCGCAGGTATCGGTGAGCAGCGCGCGCACCTTGTCCGCGCCGATCTTGTCGAGCTTGTCAATGGTGCGCAGCACATCGCCCGCCTGCTCGCTCAGGCCGAGGATGGTGAAAAAGCCGTTGAGCACCTTGCGGTTATTCACGCGGATGCGGAAGCGGTGCAGACCGAGGCGGGTGAACGTGTCGTAGATGATGGCCGGGATCTCGGCCTCGTTGAGGATATCGAGCGCACCGTCACCGATGATGTCGATGTCCGCCTGATAAAACTCGCGGAAGCGGCCGCGCTGCGCGCGCTCACCGCGCCAGACCTTGCCGATCTGATAGCGGCGGAAGGGGAAGGTGAGCTGGCCGTAATTGGCCGCGACGTACTTTGCCAGCGGCACAGTGAGGTCAAAGCGCAGTGCCAGATCGCTCTCGCCCTTCGTAAAGCGGTAGATCTGCTTTTCCGTCTCGCCGCCGCCCTTGGCCAGCAGCACCTCGGCCGCCTCGATCGCGGGCGTGTCGAGCGGGGTGAAGCCGTAGCGGGCGTAGGTCTCTGCCAGAACGGCGCGCATTTTGTCCATCTGCACCTGCTTGTCCGGCTGCAGCTCCATGAAGCCGGACAGCGTGCGGGGTTTGATCTTGTCCATGATGTCTTGGTTTCCTTTCGGGCTTACGATTTCTTTTTGGGGTTGACGATGTCGCGCCAGTCGAGATCACCGCGGCTCAGACCGAGGATGAGCACCTCAGCCGTGGCAACGTTGCTGGCAAACGGGATCTGCCGCTGGTCGCACAGGCGCGCCATGCGGTTGACCTCGTCAAAGTTGCCGCTCTCGGCGTCGCAGAAAAACAGCACGAGGTCGATCTCATTGTATGCGATGCGCGCATCGAGCTGCTGGCAGCCCTGTGCCGAGTGCAGGTACGTGCGGATCTTCAGTCCGGTGGCCTCGGAGATGAGCCGGCCGGTCGTAAACGTGGAGCTCAGTTCGTGCTTGGCCAGAATGCCGCAGTATGCGATGCAGAACTGGACCATGAGTTCCTTTTTTCCGTCGTCAGCGATCAGTGCAATGTTCATGTGAAAAACTCCTCTCTTTCTGGTCAGCGGCCGTCATCGCAGCAGCGAGAGCTCGCTCTCGGGGGCGGTGTCAACGGTCTTGACGGTAAAATATGCGTCGAGAAAATCGCGCGCGATGGAGGCGATGGAAGCGCCGGCGCTGCCGTGCTCCACAACGACCGCCACGGCGACCTTGGGATTGTCATACGGTGCGTAGCAGATAAAAATGGCGTTGTTGACCTGGTTATCGCCGAGCTGGGCGGTACCGGTCTTGGCGGCGACCTTCACGCCGTAGCTGCCGAAGGTCTCATAAGCGCTGCCGGCGGGGTCGTTGGCGACGAGGTACATGCCCTTTTGCACAGCGGCCCAGTTGTAGTCGCCGGTCTCGACGGTGCTGAGCACCTCGGCCTCGTTTTCATAGATGAGCTCGCTGCCGTCATAGCTGCGCACGGATTTCAGGATGGACGCGCTGTGGCGCGTGCCGCCGTTGGCGATCGTGGCGCAGTATTCCGAAAGCTGCAGCGGCGTGAACAGGCTGTACGACTGGCCGATGGCCGCCTGCAGCGAGTCGCCGACATACCAGTTCGTGTTCTCGAGCTTTTTCTTCACGGCCTCCGTGGCCATCTGGCCGGTGCTCTCCGGCAGCTCGATGCCGGTGTGCTCGCCGAGGCCGAAGGCCGCGGCATAGCGCGCGAGCGTGTCGATCGGCAGGCTGTCGCCGACGGTGTAGAAGAAGATGTTGCACGAGTCGCGGATGGCCTCGGTAACGTTGTCATTGCCGTGCGTCGTGCCGGAGGAGGCGATCCAGCACTTGGGCGCGTAGCCGGTGTCCTCATACTTGCGGAACGTGCCGGTGCACTGGATGGTCGTGCCGGTGGTGATGACGCCCTCGGTCAGGCCGGCGATGGCCGTGCAGGGTTTGAACGTCGAGCCCGGAGAATACTGGCCGAGCAGCGCGCGGTTGAACAGCGGCTGGTTGTCCGCCTCGGAGACGGCCTTGTAGTTCTCCTCACTCTGGAAGAGCGTCTGCAGGTCGAAGGTCGGGTAGTTTGCGATGGCCAGCGGCTGACCGGTGGCGACGTCGACCGCCACGAGCGCGCCGCCGCCGACGGCGTCGCTGTTTTCCGTGGATTTGGACTTCATGTTCTCGATGCCCTTGGTCAGCGACTGCTCCGCCGCCGACTGCAGGTCGAGGTCAATGGTGAGACTGACCTGATTGCCGGGCTCCGGCTCCTTGGTATAGGTCGTGCCGGTGACGGTGCCGGCGGCGTTTTTCGTCACGATCGCCGTGCCGTCCGTGCCGTGGAGGTATTTCTCAAAGGCGAGCTCCGCCCCGTCCTTGCCGACGGTCGCGCTCATGGGATAGCCCTGCGTCTTATAGGTCGTGTACTCCTCGGCGTTCATCAGACCCGTGTAGCCGAGCAGGTGTGCAGCCAGATTCGTATGATACTGGCGCGTATACGACACCGTGACCTCGAAGCCGGGGACGTTATTTTCCTTCAGGGACGTGATAAGGTCCATGCTCGCGTCCTTGACGAACACATAGTCCGGCAGGTAGAGCTTGTCGATATAGCGCGTCTTGATCGAATAGCGCAGACCGGCGATGGTGCGCATATCGGCCGCGGAGTAGTTATTGTTGATCTCAAACTTCTCGCGGCAGTAGCTCAAAAGCTCCACGGCCGTGGCCTCCTCGTCAAGACCGGCATATTTGAGAAAGCCCTTGAGCTGCGTGCGCTGCGTTTCGCTCATGTCCGTATACTCGAACGGCGGCGCGGTCGTGACCGGCAGCTCGTCGACATACGTGTCGCCGCAGCTGACGACGGTGCGCGCCAGCTTCAGCAGGATGCCGTTCGGGTCGTCCTGCTCGAAGAGATCGTCGGGGTTAAAGACGAGGTTATTGCAGCTCGTGTTCGACACAAGCACACGGCCGTAGCGGTCGAGGATGCTGCCGCGCGCGGCCGCCACGGTCTGGGAGCTGGCGACGCTGTTGCGGTTTTCCTCATAGTACGCCTTACCGTCGACGATCTGCAGTTTGTAGAGCGCGACCACGAACACGATCACGAGCAGCATGAGCATACACGCGAGCGCGGTGATGCGGCCGGGCTTGATGGGTTTTTCCATAGCGAAAATCCTTTCGGGGGTACGGGCGCGCTGAATGCCTCAGCGCTGGGCACGCCGGCGGTGAAACGCACGGCTGATGTAGTAGTACGGCACGGCGAACGGGAGCGAGAACACGCTCTGCCCCAGTGCCACGGCGAGCAGCCGCCAGAACGACGCACCGTGGAAGATCCACAGGCGGAACATCTGGCAGAAGGCCGTGAGCAGAAACGCAGCCAGACACGTCACGAGAAACGGGAAGATCCCGTTATTGATGAGGTACGCCGCGAGCATCCCCGCGCCGAAGCCGATGAGCGCGAAGAGCACGGCAAACAGCAGACCCGTTTCGGGGTAGCCCATGGCGCAGAAATAGCCCGTGATGAGGCCGAAGACCGCGCCCCATGTGCCACCCTCGAACATGCCGACCGCCACGACGACCGCCGGCACGAACATGGCGTGCACGCCAAAGAGCGCAATGTGCGCAAAGACCGTGGTCTGCAGTGCAACGGTCACCGCCATGTACAGCGCGCACCAGAGCACGCGGTGTATCTTTTCCTTGTTGATCAGATCCGCCCACATGTCAGCTCACCACGTCAAAGTCCTTGATGACGAACACCTGCAGCAGCTCACCGAGATCACATGCCGGCGTGATGACGCCGTAGGTCTGCTGACCGCCGGCCTCGGTGCGCACGTCGGTGATCGTGCCGACGACGAGCCCTGCCGGGAACGCGCCGCCCTTGCCGGAGGTGAGCACGGTATCGCCGGTGAAGATGCTCGTGCCCTCGGCCAGGTAGCCGAAGCGCACGCAGCCGTCCTGCATGAGCGTGAAGTCGCCGAGCACCATGGCCGTGGCGCCGCTGCTGCTGATGTAGCCGCCGACGCTCATGTCCACGTCGATGACCGTGCGCACGGTCGCCCATGTGCTGCCGACCTCGATGACCTGACCGACGAGCGCGCCGGCCTCGTTCATGACGCAGTCGCCGACCTCGATGCCGCAGTCGCTGCCCTTGCTGAGCGTGAGCGTGCTCGACCAGTTCGACGCGCCGTAGGACACGACGTTCGCCGGCTCAAGTTCAAAATCCGTGTGCCGCTGCGTGAAGCCCAGCAGCTCGCGGTAGCGCTCGTTTTCCGCCAGCGCCTCCTGCCCCTCGCGCGCCTGTGCCTGCGCCTCGGCAAGCTGGACGCGCAGCTGGTCGTTTTCGGCCTTGAGCTGGTCATATTTATAAATGTAGCCGTAGATGCTCTCAAGCCACTGCGCCGTGACGGTCGCGGCCTTTTGCAGCGGCGCGCGCACGATGCCGTCGAGATTCGTGAGGAATCCCGCCTTGCCGCCGAGCGCCCCGGCGATGAGCGCGAGCACGAGCACGACCGCAAGCACGACCGCGCCGATGCGCGCACCTTTTTTCTTCAGATATGTTTTCCAGTTCAAAGCAGCTCGACTCCCAGTTCGTTCAGCAGTTGTCCGAGCCGGCACAGCGGCAGGCCCATGACGTTGAAATAATCCCCGTCCAGATGCGCGACGAACAGCGCCCCGCGCCCCTGAATGCCGTAGGCGCCGGCCTTGTCCATCGGCTCACCGGTGGCGATGTAGCGCGTGATCTCCGCCGGCGTCAGCGTGCGAAAGCGCACGGCCGTGTGCTCGGCCGCCTGCCGCGTCTCGCCGCCGCGCAAAACGGCGACGCCGGTATAAACGGTGTGCTCGCGTCCCGACAGGGCGGCGAGCATACGCGCGGCGTCGGCCGTGTCTTTCGGCTTGCCGAGGATCACACCGTCAAGATAGACGATCGTGTCCGCCGCGATGACGATGTCCTCCGGCGCGCAGGTCTGCGCGACCTCCTGCGCCTTGTGCAGCGCAAGCTCGCGCACGGTCTGCTCCGGTCCTGCGCCCGGCGTCGCGCGCTCGGGTCCCTTGGCCGGACGGATCGTCAGGTCCGGCACGCCGAGCATCTCCAGCAGCTCCCGCCGGCGCGGGGAGCCGGAGGCAAGAATCCAGTTCATGGTCGTTCCTCCCGGGCGGGTCATTCCACGCCCCGATAATACAGTCCGCGGGTCAGCCCGTTGGGGCGGTAATCCGTCAGACCCTGATAGCTCTGCGTGACCGCGACGCACTCATGCGGCATCTCGGTCGTGAACATGAGGCGCACGCCCCAGAGCCCCGCCGTTTCATAATCCTCATGCTTGTCGGCGAGATAGAGCTTGTGCGCGTTGAAGATCTGGTTGCGGTGGCCGAACGCCGGCAGCACCGGGAACAGTGCCCCGCGCCGGTCGGCCAGATTGTTCGGCACGGTGCAGTTGCAGCGGCCTGCGCTGTTGCGGATGATGCACTGCTCGGTGATCATGCACGGCAGACGGCCGTAGACGATCATCTCGGTGTCGACCGCCTTGGCAAGGTCGCGGATCTGCGCCACGCGCAGCTCGAACGACGCCGTTGCACTCACGAGCCCGGCCTGCTGCAAGACCCCCTCGGTGTAGGAGTTAAAGACATTGAGTCCGAAGTCGCCGCGCACACGCATGCCCGCGCGGCGGGCGAAGAAGATGTGCCCCATATTGCCGACGAGCGCTTCCTGCACACCGTTTTCGGCGGCGCGGGAGAGCATCGCGTGCATATCCTCCGCCTGATCGTCCGTAATGACGCGCGGCAGCACCGCCACGACCTGCGCCCCCTGCTCCAGAAACGGGGCGACGCGCGGAAAATCCGTGTCCAGAATTTCGACCGGCACATACACATACGCCGGGCACAGCTGCGCGAGCTCCGGCGTGAGCTGCTCGGCCTGATGCACCTGCACGATGAGCACGGGGTCGGCATAATAGCGCTTCCCCTCCGGCCGCAGCGGCAGCGGCAGGCTGCGCCGCTCGGGCAGCGCCGCGCGCTCGTCCTTCAGACCGGTGATGAGCCGGCGGCGCAGATCGTTGACGGCGGCCGCCGGAAGGTACAGCCCGGGGTCGATGCGGCTTTCCGTGCCGGTGGAATAATAGGGCGTTCCGCCCGTTTTGGCAAATTGATCGGCAAGGCTCTGCCCGGTCAGCGGCGCGCGCTGCGCAGGCTCGGGCACAGGCCCTGTGAGCACGGCGCGGTGCCCGTCCTCATCCGCGACGGCGGCCATGACCGGCTCGCCCGCGCGCACCTTGGCGTAAAACTTCACGGGCACGCGGCGGCGCTCGCCGTCGGCATACGCCTTGCGCGCGGCGGTGAACATCTTTTCGGCCTCGCGGTCGGGCTCGGCCGCGCGGGTGCCGAGCATATCCGGTCCCTTCTCGCCGAGCAGGTAGCCCTGCGTGAAGCCCTGACGCGAAAACGCCAGTGCAAGACGGTCATTTTCCTCCGGCGTGGGCACGCGGTGCTCATGGATGCACTTGGCATACACATCCGTGACCACGGCGACATACTCCGGCCGCTTCATGCGCCCCTCGATCTTCACGCAGGCGACGCCGGCCTCATCGAGCTGCTGCAGATAATCCGCCAGGCAGTTGTCGCGCAAGCTCAGCGGGTACTCGTCCATGCGGCCGCCCATGCTGTACTGCATGCGGCACGGCTGCGCACACGCACCGCGGTTGCCGCTGCGGCGGCCGATGAGCGCGCTCATATAGCACTGACCGGAATAGCAGAAGCACAGCGCACCATGCGCAAAGACCTCGGTCTCGATGCTCGCGTGCTGCGAGATGAAGCGGATCTGCTCGAGCGAGAGCTCGCGCGAGAGCACGGCGCGGGTGATGCCCATCTCGGCCGCAGCCTCGACTCCGGCGAGGTTGTGGATGCTCATCTGCGTGCTCGCGTGCAGCGGGATATCCGGCAGAGCATCGCGCAGCACGCGCGCAAGCCCCAGATCCTGCACGAGGATCGCGTCCGCTCCGGCGTCCGACGCCTGCTGCGCGAGCGCGGCGGCGGCCTCCATCTCGCGGTCGCCCACGAGGGTGTTGAGCGTGACGTAGACCTTGCAGCCGCGGATATGGCAGTAGCGCACCGCTTTTGCAAACGACTCCCGTGTGAAATTATCCGCGCTCCGGCGCGCGTTGAACCCGTCACCAAAGCCCATATACACCGCGTCCGCCCCATTTTGCACCGCCGCGATGACGGCATCGAGGTTGCCCGCAGGTGCCAGCAATTCCAGCATAGACCCACTCCTAGTTATAGTCATACATATCGCATTATAACACAGGCGCTGCTCTTGCTACAAGTCAATTTTCATGCTATAATGTGAATCTATCATGAATTTCTATCGACCCGAGGGGTAATTGCATGGATCAAGCCGAATTTACGCTGTCGCGGCCGGTTTGCCTGTCGCTGCCGATCGAGGAAGCGGACAAGCTGCTGCAGGAAAAGGACGGGCGCTGCGCCCTGGTATATCTCGCGCTGCTGCGCGCCGGGGGAAAGTCCTTCCCCGCCGAGCGCATCGGCCTGACCGAGCGCGAACTGCGCCAGACGATGGAGCGCCTGTGCGCGCTCGGACTCGTCTCCGCCGCCGGAAAAGAACAGCCCGCCCCGGCACAGCGCCGCACCGTGCCCGCGGACGACCAGCCGGGCGCCGCCGAGCCGAAGCTCGTGCCCGCGGCCGAGCTGCCGCAGTACACGGCGGAGGACATCTCCGCCCGGATGCTCAGCGACGGGCCCATGCAGACCGTGCGCCGCGAGGCCGAGCAGCTCTACGGCCGCAAGCTCACGACGCCCGAAATGAACATGCTGCTCGGGCTGCGCGACTATCTCGGTCTCCCGGCCGACGTGCTCATGGAGCTGATCCACTACGTCTTTCAGGAATACCGCGCCGAGCGCGGCCACGCCGGCACGCCGACGATGCGCCGGATCGAAAAGGAGGCCTACGCGTGGGCCGATCAGGAGATCCACACGACGGCGCAGGCGGAGGAATTTCTGCAGCGGCGTCAGGCGCGGCGCGACCTTGCGCAGCAGGTGCTGCAGGTATTGCAGATCTGCGACCGTGCGCCGAGCCGCACCGAACGCGGCTACATCACGAGCTGGCTGGACATGGGCTTTGACTGCGAGGCGATCGCCGAGGCATATGACCGCACGGTCGTGGCGACCGGCGCGCGCAAGTGGCCCTATCTCAACCGCATCCTCATGAGCTGGCACGAAAAAGGGCTGCACACGCTCGACGAGATCAGCAGCGGCGACCCGCGCGCAGCGGGCAAGCACCGCGCGGCTGCCGCCGCGCCCGCAGCCGACCGCGATGATCTCGATCGCGTGGAACAGATGCTCCGCAAGATGGAGCAGACCAACACCTAAGGAGGGACCGGCATGGCCCGCAATGGGATCTATCTGGCGCGCGCCCGCGAGCAGATCGCGCAGCAGCGCGCGGAAAATGAGCGCGAGCACCGCCGCCGCGTGGACGACGCCTATCGCCGCGTGCCCGGTCTGCGCACACTTGACCAGACGCTGCAGCAGCAGATGATCACGCTCGTCGGTCTGACGATGCGCCACGGCAGCGACCCGACGGACGAGCTGCGCGCGCTCGAGCGCGCGAACCTCGACACGCAGGCGCAGCGCGCCGAGCTGCTGACAAGCTATCACCTGCCGGTGGACTACACCGACGACATCTACACCTGCCCCGACTGCCGCGACACGGGCTATATCCACGGTCAGCCCTGCCGGTGTCTGCTGCGGCGCTACAATGCCGAGCTCACGCGCGACCTCAGCCGCCTGCTGCAAAGCGGCGACGAGTCGTTCGAGCACTTTGACCTCACGCTCTACGACGAGAGCGCGCGCCCGAAGATGGAGCGCGTGTTTCAGGTCTGCCGCACGTTCGCGCAGACGTTCCGCCCCGGCACGATGAACCTGCTGCTGCAGGGCGGCACGGGGCTGGGCAAGACGTATCTGTCGGCGTGCATCGCGCGCGTGGTCGCGGGCGCGGGCTACGCCGTCGCCTACGAGACGGCTGCGAGCGCGCTTGATGCGTTCGAGTGCGCGAAGTTCCAGCGCAGCAGCGCAGACGGCGAGGCCGCCGCGCAGCGCGTGGAGCAGTATCTCGGCTGCGACCTGATGATTCTCGACGATCTCGGCACGGAAATGATTACAGCCTACTCCACGAGCGCCCTCTACACGCTCATCAACACGCGCCTGACGCGCAAAAAGGCCACCATCATCAGCACCAACTGCTCCAACGAGGAGCTGCAGAAAAAATACACGCCGCAGATCCTGTCGCGCATCGCGGGCGAATACCAGACGCTCCCGTTCGCGGGTCGGGACATCCGGCAGATCAAAAAGGAGCGCGAAGCATGAATCAGCACGAGATCACCGAGCGCCGCCCCCTGCTCGACGCGAGCGGAAACCTGACAGAGCCCGGCTATGCCAAGACCCTGCTGCCCATCTACCGCCGCAGCGACATCAAGGCCGGCAAAATGCGCATCAAGGAGTGGGACTACTACTGCGTCAACAACGGGCACTTTGCCCTCGCCCTGACCATTGCCGACAACAGCTACATGGGGCTCGACTCCATCTCCCTCATCAATCTCGACGAGGGGTGGGAGATCACGAAAAGCCCGATGCGCGCCTTCACCAACGGCAGGATCGGTCTGCCCGAGAGCAGCGAGACCGGCGATGTGCACAGCGCCGGGCGGAACTACAGCATCCTCTTCAAGAACGAGGGCGACCGCCGCGTGCTCATCGCGCAGATGAAAAACTTCGGCTCCGAGGGGTCGCTGTACGCGAAGGTGACGCTCTCGGACACCCCGCCCGAGTCCATGGTCATCGCCACGCCCTTTGACAAGGACAAGCACTTCTACTTCAACCAGAAGATCAACTGCATGCGCGCCGAGGGCACGGTGACCTACGGCTACCACAACCGCACCTACACCTTCGACCCGGCGGACAGCTTCGCCGTGCTCGACTGGGGGCGCGGCGTGTGGACGTACAAAAACACGTGGTACTGGGGCAGCGCCTCCGGCCTCGTGGACGGGGAGCGCTTCGGCTTCAACATCGGCTACGGCTTCGGCAACACGAGCGCCGCGAGCGAGAATATGCTCTTTTACAAGGGCCGGGCACACAAGCTCAGCCAGGTGACCTTCCACATCCCCGGTGACGGCGGCAGACGCACGCCGGACTATATGCAGCCGTGGACATTCACGAGCGACGACGGCCGCTTCGAGATGGACTACACCCCCGTGCTCGACCGCGCGAGCTGCTCGGACGTGGGGCTCATCAAGTCCGACCAGCATCAGGTGTTCGGCGTCTTTAACGGCCGTGCCGTGCTTGACGACGGCACGGTGCTGAACGTCAAAGACCTCCCCGGCTTTGCCGAGAAGGTCATCAACAAATGGTAAAACGCAGCAAAAACCGCTCTGCTTTCGCAGAGCGGTTTTTTGAGTCTGTCAGAAAACCTCCGGGTTTTCCGACAAAAGGCCTACAGTCTGCTGCGCGCATAATTTGTCCGCCGGCGGTGCACAAATTCCACACTTGCAGCCTGAGCAGTATTTTCTCCGACGCACATGTCGCCGGAGAAAATGATTTCACTTTCTTTCGCCGCGCCATTGGCGAAACTCTGCGAGGCTTTGGGGCTGCACAGAAAAACCGCTCTGCATTTCGCAGAGCGGTTTTTCTGTTCTTACGGGAATTACTTGCCCTCGATGGCGTCGGCGAGGCTGCTGAGCCAATCGCCCTGCACGTCCTCGATGCGGCCGGCATCGCACGCCGCCGCGATGGCGGGGTCGATGGGCAGCTTGGCCGTGTTGGGGATGCCGTGCTTGGCGGCAATGGCCTCGATGTGGCTCTCGCCGAAGATGGCATGCTGCTTGCCGCAGTCCGGGCAGGTGTAGTAGGCCATGTTCTCAACGATACCGAGCACGGGCACGTGCATCATGTCGGCCATGTTGACGGCCTTGTCGACGATCATGCCGACGAGCTCCTGCGGAGACGTGACGACGACCACGCCCGCCACGGGCAGGGACTGGAACACCGTCAGCGGCACGTCGCCCGTTCCGGGAGGCATATCGACGAACATATAGTTCACATTCTCCCACTGGACGTCGGTCCAGAACTGGGTCACGGCGCCCGCGATGACCGGGCCGCGCCAGACGACGGGGTCGGTCTCGTTCGGGAGCAGGAGGTTGATGGACATGATCTCGATGCCGGTGCGGGTGCGGTTGGCATACAGGAAATCCTCGCCGCCCATGGCGCTGCCGTGGACGCCGAACGCCTGCGGGATGGACGGGCCGGTGATATCGGCATCGAGCACGGCTGCCTGATGGCCGCGGCGCTGCATCTCGCAGGCGAGCAGGCTCGTCACGAGGCTCTTGCCGACGCCGCCCTTGCCGGAGACGACCGCGATGACCTTGTCAACGCGGGCGCCCGGACGCAGCGCCTGCTGCAGGGATTCGGCCGCGTGCTCGCAGTTTTCGCCGCAGGTCGAGCAGTCGTGGGTGCAATTTTCAGGGGTTTCGTTGTGATGGTCGCTCATAGTTGGGGTTTCCTCCGTTTCAACGATATGTTGGTTTTATTATACGCCAATGGCGCAGGAAGTCAACCGCCGGACGCGGTGAGAAAGTCATGGAGCCCGCACAGCACGACGCACGCCTCGGCGCGCGTGGCGTTGGCCAGCGGCGCAAAGCTCGTGCCGCGGCCGGTCAGCAGCCCCTTCTCATAGCAGAAGCAGACGCTCTTGAGCGCCCACGGGGCAATGTCGTCAAGGTCTGCGATGTTGTAGGCGGAGGCCTCGGTGCCCGGCGTCGTGTCGATGCCCTTCCATGCGAGGTAGCCCGCCATGATCACCGCCATCTCCTGACGGGTGATGTTGCGGTTCGGTTCAAACTTCCCGTCGCCCACGCCGGAGACGATCCCTTTCGATGCTGCCCAGGATACGCTGGGCGCATACCACGCGCTCGCCTCGACGTCCGAAAACCGGCTGTCGGGATAGTCCGCCTGGTTCACGCCGGCAAGCCTCGCCAGCATGGTCACGAACATACCGCGCGTAAGTGCGTCGTCCGGGGCGAAGAGCCCATTGCCGACGCCGGCCACCCAGCCAGCGGCTGCGGCGGTGTCAATGTATTCCCGCGCCCAGTGCTTGCGGCAGTCGCGGAAGGCCGGCTCGGGGTCGGTCTCGCCCTCCGCCTTCTTCTCAAGGCCGTAATATGCCGCAATGCCGCGCGCATCCGCCTGCGCCATCGCCTGCAGCTTTGCCTCGCTCGAGAGGAACTGCGCGCTGTCGCTGTCGCTGCTGATGAAGCAGTGCTCAATGATCAGCGACGGGATGTGCGCAAGCTGACCGTAGCGGACGATGCCGTAATAATCGGCGAGCTTGCCGTTGGGATAGGTCGTGCCGTCGTGCGAGCTCTCCTTGACAAGGCCGCGGCTCGTGTCGAGGCCGAGCTTGCCGAGCTGCGTGAGGATGTTCGTGCCGACACCGTCGACGATGTCCGCGCACTTGGCGTCATAGTTGCCGTTGCTCGCAAGGATCAGCGCGCCGTGCGCAGACTGCGTAGCGGCACCGTTCAGGTGCAGGCTCACGAGCAGGTCCGAGCCCTTCTGCTGTGCAAAGTCCACGCGTCTTTGCACCTTGCTCAGTGGCGCCGTATAATACGTGCCGTCACGATCGGAGCGCGTCATGTCCACATGGACATGGCGGTACGTCTCGAGCTCCTGCTTGAGATAGAGGCCGATCCTGAGCACGCGGTCCGCCTCCTGATAGCCGTAGGTGCTGTTGATCGCACCGGGGTCATATCCGCCCGCGCCGTCGCCGCCGTGACCGGGGTCGATCGTGATGTACAGCCAGTCGGTATCCTTGGCTACAGCCTCATTCACCGCAGCCGCCCCCGGCACCAGCAGTGCCGCCGACAGAGCCACGGTCAGAAAAAAAGACAAGATTCGCTTCATCATCTCTCGGACGCGCCGCGTGCGCGCCCGTCCTCCTTTTCGGAAAATGTCACACCGAAGATCCTTCAGGTCTCACAGGTCGAAGCGATTTTACCGCACTTATCCTGCTTTTGCAATGGTTTGCCCTTCCAGCGGTGCATTTTGACAGCACACAAAGATTGACAGTTTCACTTCATTTGTGCTATGTTGTATGTTACGATCTTTATAACAGACAGAAAGGTTCACCGCATATGGATATGACCCTGGTAGTAATGGCGGCCGGCCTCGGCTCGCGCTATGGCGGCGTCAAGCAGATCGAGCGTCTCGGCCCCGACGGCGAGATCCTCATGGAGTACGCGATCTATGACGCGCTGCGCGCCGGCTTTGACCGCATCGTGCTCATCATCAAGCCGTCGATGCTGGAGGATGTGCGCGCGCTCTTCGGCGACCGCATCGAGCAGCGCACCGGCATCCGGATCGACTACGCATTCCAGACGCCCGACCGCTTCACCGCGGCGCGCCCGGAGCTGGCGCAGCGCAAAAAGCCGCTCGGCACGGTGCACGCCGTGCTGTGCGCGCGCGATGTGATCCGCACGCCCTTTGCCGTCATCAACGCCGATGATTTTTACGGCCGCGGTGCGCTCGACGCCATCGCCGCCGCACTGCCGCAGCTCGGCAGCGCGCAGGACGCCGCCATGGTCGGTTACCGGCTGAAAAACACCGTCAGCCCCTTCGGCACGGTCACGCGCGGCGTGTGCGCGACGCAGGACGGCCTGCTGCGCAAGGTGCAGGAGACGTACAAGATCCGGCTCTGTCCCGACGGTCTGATCCGCGACATGTCCGGTGAGGGCGAGGGCATCGTGCTCGACCCCGAAGCGCTCGTGAGCATGAACCTGTGGGGCTATCATCCGCAGATGCTGGACGTGATGGCGCAGTATTTTGACGACTTTGTGCACACGCTCACGCCCGGCGATGAAAAGCGTGAGTGTCTGCTGCCCGTGATGATGGACGCGCTCACGGCGCAAAGCCGCGTGCGCACGCGCGTACTGCAGACGGACGAGCACTGGTTTGGCCTGACATATCAGGACGACAAGCCCGGCGTCGTTGCGGCGCTGCGCGCCCTGCACGCTGACGGAACGTATCCCCCCGCGCTGTGGAAATAACCGATCGAATGAAAGCGAAAACGCGGCATCCGCCGCGTTTTCGCTTTCTTTACACTTTTCTAATGGATTTTTAAGTGTCTGTCGGTATCATAGTGAAAACACCACCTGCAGGAGGAGCTCACAATGGAACAAAAGCTGCGCATCGCCGTATACGGCGACTCACTGATGAAGGGCACACTGCCGGACGAGCAGCTCCGGTATCACTTTCACACTGATCTGTTTGAGGCTCCGCTTGCCGGTGTAGACGCCGAGGTAACGAACAAATCCGTCTTCGGCGCGACCTCGCGCAAGGGCGTCACGCTCGTGCAGCGCGACCTCGCGCGCGGCCACCGCTATGACTGGGCGCTCATCGAGTACGGCGGCAATGACTGCAACTATGACTGGGCAGACGTGGCCGCCCACCCCGAGCAGCACCATGACCCTGTGGTGCTGGCGGATGAATTCCGTGCAAATCTCACGTCCATCGTACAGATGCTGCGCGAGGCGGGCGTGCGCCCCATCTTCACGACCCTGCCGCCGATCGACGAGGTGAAATATCTCGCCTGCATCGACCACAACGGCGCAAGCGCCGCCGGCGTCATGCAGTGGCTGGGCGACGTGCGGCGCATCTACCGCACGCAGGAGCGTTATTCCGGTCTCGTGTGCACCATCGCCGCCGAGCTGGACGTGCCGTGCGTAGACCCGCGCGATCGTTTTCTCGACGGGGTCGATCCGCGCGCGAGCAATGCCGAGGACGGCATCCACCTGTCCGAGGCAGGCTATGAGCTGTTTTACACCACGCTCATCGAGCAGGTACGCGCCGTCGTTGTCTGACGTGCAGGAAAAAAGCAGCGGACACCGATTTTTTCGGTGTCCGCTGCTTCACTTTTCCGTCAGATGCGGCAGGCCGCCTGTGTGCGTGCAAGCAGACGCGCAGCCGTCTGTGCGTCCGCCTGACCGGGCAGCAGCCGCCAGACCCAGTTGCCGGAGGCCGTGCCGGGGGTGTTCATACGGCTCTCCGCGCCGAGGCCGAGCACGTCCTGCATCTGCGCGACAAACAGCTCCGCGCGCGAACCCATGCCGGCGCGCAGCAGCGCCTCGGGCAGACGCGCCACATCGTACACACCGAGGCAGCGCATGGCATAGTCGGCGTCCGCGCCGCCAAGTGCCGCCCATGCAGCGGCGGGCTCATTGTCGTGCGTGCCGACATAGCAGACGCTGTGCGCGCGCACGCGATCCGGCCGGTGCTCGGACGTGCCGCCGGGGTCAAAACCGAAGAGCAGCACGCGCATCCCCGGACAGCCGGAGCGCGCGACGAGCCGGCGCACGTCGTCGTCGATCGTGCCGAGATCCTCCGCGATCAGCTCGAGCTCGGGCGCCGCCGCATGCAGTGCCTGCAGAAGCGCGGGCCCCGGGCCGGGCGCCCAGTGGCCGCCGCGCGCGGTCAGCTCGCCCCTCGGCACCACCCAATAACTCGAAATGGCGCGAAAATGGTCAATGCGCACCACATCATACCGCTTTGCTGCACCGCGAACGCGGTCCTTCCACCACCGGAAGCCGTCCGCCTTCATGACGTCCCACGCATAGAGCGGGTTGCCCCAGAGCTGACCGTCGGCGCAGAAATAGTCCGGCGGGACACCGGCGACGGCGCTCGGCTGTCCGTCCGGGTCGAGGCAGAACTGCCCCGGCTTCGCCCAAACATCCGCGCTGTCGGCGGCGACGTACATAGGCAGGTCGCCGATGATGCGCACACCGTGCGCGTGCGCATAGGCGCGCACCGCATCCCACTGACGGGTAAACTCTGTCTGCAAATAGGCGTGCAGCAGCACGCGCGCATCAAGCTGCTCGGCCGCTTCGGCGAGTGCGTCCGGCTCCCGGTCGCGCAGCGCGGACGGCCAGGCATACCACGGCGCACCGCCCTGCGCCTCCTTGATGGCCATGTACAGGCAGTAATCCTTGAGCCACGGCTCCGCTGCGAACGCGGCGCGCAGCGCGGGCGTGACGGCAGCCTGTTCGCGCGCAAACGCCGCAGCCCAGAGCGCGGTCTTGCCCGCGTGCACGCGGCCGTAGTCCACGCGCATCGGATCGCCGCCCCAGTCGACGGAGCGCACCTCATCGGCCGCGAGCGCGCCGCGCGCCATGAACGGCTCCGGCGACAGCAGATCGGTGCTGCCGGCAAAGGTCGACGCCGACAGATACGGCGAGTGCGCGCTGTCCGGCGGATTGAGCGGCAGGATCTGCCAGTAGCGCTGCCCGGCGGCAGCGAGAAAATCGATAAATTCCCGGGCGGCTGTGCCCAGATCGCCGATGCCGCACGGCCCCGGCAGAGCCGACACCGGCAGCAGGATACCGCTTGAGCGGGTCATGCTCCGTCACTCCTTTTGATAGCTGCGAATGATCTCCCGGAACTTCGGGTTGCGCGGCAGCAGGCGCATGAGCGGCAGGCCCAGAATGCCGAGCACGGCGACTTCGCCGAGCGCGACCTGACCGCCGAAGAGCCAGAACGATGCATTCAGGTGCGGGAACGCGGCGTCCGTAAGCGACCACGTGAGCACCGCGCCGACAAACACAAAATTGAACACGACCGGCATGAGCGCCGCAAGGACGCACCGCAGCCACGACTGCGCGCCGCGCCCGCGGCCGAGCCACGCCGTGCACAGCGCCGCCAGCAGCGTCGCCAGCGAGCCGAAGACAACGTCAAAAATGCCCGCCGCGCTCAGCAGATTCGCGATCGCGCAGCCGGCGAACAGCCCCCATGCCGTGCAGGGGATGAAAAACGGCAAAATGCACAGCACCTCCGAGACCCGGCACTGGATCGCTCCGTAGCTGATCGGCGCCAAAAGCATCGTCAATGCGGCATAAGCCGCGCCCGTGACCGCCGCAGCGGCCAGTTTTCTCGTGGTGATGTGCATAATTCAATTCCTCCCATTTTTTTCGTTGCACACATTGTGCGCGCAGGGGTATGGCACCTGCGCCTATTGAAATTGTGACGGCGGTTATTCTACTCCTCCGTCCGGCCGTTGTCAACCGGTTTGCTGTACAGGCAGCCGCAATATTCCTGCCGGTAGAGCCCATATTGGCGGGACAGCTCAATGCTGCGCTTGTAGCCCTCGCGCTTTTTGAAGTCCGACGGCAGCCAGCGCACGCCGTATTGCTGCGCAAGCTCGGCGCCGATGGTGTTGAGGCGCTGCGCGTCCTTGTGCGGTGAGACGGTGAGCGTCGTGCCGAAATAGTCGAACCCGTGCGCCCGTGCCTGCCGTGCCGTCTCCTCGAGACGCAGGCGGAAGCATACCGTGCAGCGCGCACCGCCCTCCGGCTCACGCTCGAGACCGCGGACGGCGTCGATGTAGCGCTGCCCGTCATAATCGCACGCGAGCAGCTGCACCGGCTCCGGCGTCGGGAGGCAGCGAATGAGCTCCTGCTGCCAGTAGAGGCGGCGGTCGTATTCCGCGCGCGGCTGGATGTTCGGATTGTAGTACAGCACGGTCACGCGAAAATACCGCGTGAGGTACTCGAGCACGTAGCTGCTGCACGGACCGCAGCAGCTCTGCAGCAGCAGGCGCGGCTTTTCCTCCGGCGGGAGGGTGGAGAGCAGCGCGTCGAGCTGTTTTTGATAGTTTTCTTTCATAAGCGTCACCCGCCGGTCAGTATAGCACACATGCGCACAGAATACCAGTGCGGCCCTTGACGCGGCGGAGCATTTCCGATATGATATATGTTAGGAAATTATACGAAGGAGGCGCGTCCAACATGGATCAGCGCATGAGCAAGGACAAATACTATCTCAACATTGCCGACGCGGTGCTCGACCGCTCGACCTGCCTGCGGCGCAAATACGGCGCGATCATCGTCAAGAACGACGAGATCCTCTCCACCGGCTACAACGGCGCGCCGCGCGGCCGCGTCAACTGCTCGCAGCTCGGCTACTGCAACCGCGAGCAGCTCAACATCCCCAGCGGTCAGCGCTATGAGCTCTGCCGCAGCGTCCACGCCGAGGCCAACGCCATCATCTCCGCCGCACGGCGCGACATGATCGGCGGCACGCTCTACCTCGTCGGGCGCAGCGCCGCCGACGGCGAGCTTCTGCACGACACGACCTCGTGCGCCATGTGCCGGCGCATGATCATCAACTCCGGCATCACGCGCGTCGTCAACCGCATCGGCGACGACGGCATCGAGATCATCGACGTGCAAAACTGGATCGTCAACGACGAGTCCATCCAGCCGAAGGCCGAGGCGGAATAAGCGCGGTTTTTCTTTACAAGTGCGTGTTTTTTGATTATAATAAGTAAGTTAGACTGAAAAAAGGCAGGATTCAACCTATGGCATCCATTGCATTTGAGGAATACAAGAACAAACTCAACAACCTCCGTCCGGCGCTGGACGATCTGGGCGGCGCGCTGCATCTCGACGAGGCGCGCAACGAGGTCGAAAAGCTCGAGGAGGAGAGCGCGCAGGACGGTTTCTGGAACGACACCGAAAACAGCCAGCGCGTGCAAAAGCGCATCAAGACGCTCAAGCACAAGCTCGAGCGCTACGCCAAGCTCACCGGCGCATGGGAGGATATGCTGACCATGTGCGAGATGGCCGTCGAGGAGGACGACGACTCGATGCTGCCCGACCTCGAGAGCGAGTTCCAGTCCTTTGAGGAGACGCTCGAATCCATGCGGCTCGAAACGCTACTGACCGGCGAGTATGACGCGAACAACGCCATCCTCACCTTCCACGCCGGTGCCGGCGGCACCGAGGCACAGGACTGGACGAGCATGCTCTACCGTATGTACAATATGTGGGCCGAGCGCCACGGCTACACTGTCAAGCTCATGGACTATCTCGACGGCGACGAGGCCGGCATCAAGAGCGCGACGATCATGATCGAGGGTGAGAACGCCTACGGCTTCCTCAAGAGCGAAAACGGCATCCACCGTCTCGTGCGCATCAGCCCGTTTGACGCCTCCGGCCGCCGCCACACGTCGTTCGCCGCCGTGGAGGTCATGCCCGAGATCACCGAGGACAGCGAGATCGAGCTGCGCGACGAGGACATCAAGATGGACGTGTACCGCTCGTCCGGCGCAGGCGGCCAGAAGGTCAACAAGACCTCGTCCGCCGTACGTCTGACGCACATCCCGACCGGCATCGTCGTGTCCAGTCAGGTCGAGCGCAGCCACTTCCAGAACCTCGAAAACTGCAAGAACATGCTCCGTGCGCGTCTGGCCGAGATCAAGGAGCGTGAGCATCTGGAGAAGATCTCCGACATCAAGGGCGTCCAGCTCAAGATCGAGTGGGGCAGCCAGATCCGTTCGTACGTGTTCATGCCGTACACGCTGGCCAAGGACCACCGCACCGGCTTTGAAAACGGCAACATTCAGGCCGTCATGGACGGTGACATCGACGGCTTCATCAACGCCTACCTGAGCATGAACGCCGACAAGGAAACGAAATAAGCGCGAAAAACTGCACGCCCGTTTGGGCGTGCAGTTTTCTTATTGTCTTGGGATGAGGCGGATGATCTGCTGGTCGTCCACACACTGATAGCCCGATGAGGCGGCGCGGCTTCCGAGCGCGCGGTAAACGTCCCAGAGGCGGTCGCGGTCAAAGAGCAGCGCGCGCATCTCATCATAGACCTCCGGCGACTCGCAGCGGAATTCCAGCACGGCGCGCCCATCCTCCCATTGGCTGCGCACGGCGGCAGCCGCCGCAGCGACGGTCGCCTCCGCCGCCGTATAGCCGCTGCGGACATAGTAGTTGTCGGCATTCGCGCGGCTGTCCGGCCAGAGCCCGGTCGCGTCCGGCGTGTGGCGCACGGCCATGCGCGCCGCCGTAAGCGCGAACCACGTGTGGCTGAGATAGTCCGGCAGTGCCTCCGCGCTCCCTTCGTCCTGCAGATCCCACGTGGGGTCAAAGTAGTAGACCGCGCCGTTGAGCTCGGCCGCGACCCACGCGTGACGCTCGCTTGCGCCGCTCGAGGACACGGACGTGCCCGTGACGGCACGCGCCGGAATACCGCCGCGCTCGAGCAGATAGACATACGCATCGGCAATGCCGCCGCAGACGGCCTGTCCCTCGCAGACGGCGGCATAGGCCGTCTGGTCATACGTCTCCCGCCCGGTGTAGGTAACGTGCGTGAGCAGCCAGTCGTAGAGATACAGCGCGCGCTCGTAGTCCTCCGCCGGGGCGGCAGCAAGCAGCCCGTCCGCCGTCTGCGCAAGCTGTGCGCGGCGCGCCGGGCCGTCATCCGGATAGACCCAGTCGAACGTGACGGTGATGTGCGCATTCACCCCGCCGTACACCGTGTAGCGGTACGAGCGCACCCAGAGCTCCGGATCGTCGAGCAGCTCGCCCAGACAGGCGGTGAGCGTGTCGGCGTCGCAGCCGTAGACGACCGCGTCCCTCTGCTCGCGCATCGCCGTGTGCAGCACGGCGGCGACGCGCGGGTTCGCGCTGCAGTTCGGCGCAGTGTCCGGCAGGACGGATGACTCGCGCTGGATCTGCACCGTCTGCACCGGCGTGAGCTGTGCGCGGATGCGCGGATAAAACACCGTGCCCGCCAGCACGAACAGCAGCACCAGCAGCAGCGTCAGCCCGCAGCCCGCACCGCTCCGGCGGCGCGGCGGCGGCGGCGTTTGCCGCAGCCATTGCTCGTCCAAGTGATCGTTATCGTACATCCGGGTCACCTCCTGCTTGTGATTGTGGAAATGTTGTCAGCTTTTTTGTGCCGCAACGGTGGAAATTGCAAAAAGTTTCTGCTATAATGCTGCCCATTCACGAAATGTATCAAAGGAGTTTTTCAACATGATCGAAGTTACCTTCCGGATCGAGAGTCTGGACTACACCGATAAGCTCGATTCCCAGCTCCCGCTCGTGCTCGAGGCGCTGAGCCAGAGCGGCAATATCAACCCCGTGCTCAAGCTCGCGTGCAACACGCCCGAGGCCTCGTCACGCATCGTCAAGGGTATTCTGCGCACCATGTCGCAGGATCAGAAGCAGCGTCTGGCTACGAAGATCGTCAATGCCAACCGCGAGAAGCTCATGCAGAAGCTCAACGACTTCGCCGCCGGCAAGGGCGTCGACGTGCACATCTGCGACTGCGCCGCCACGTTCCGTTAAAGCGAAAACCGAATCACGCCGCCCAATCACGGGCGGCGTTTTCATTTGCCGCAGCTTTATTTTACCATCCCGCGCGTGTACAAGTCTACCGCTTTTTGTCTGCGCATAGGCTGTGCTATCCGAAAAAGGGAGGCACGGCCATGATCCTCGCGCTCGCGGGCAATCCCAACTGCGGCAAAACAACGCTCTTTAACGCGCTCACGGGGGCAAACGCGCGCACGGGCAACTTCCCGGGCGTGACCGTCACGCGCAGCGAGGCCGTGTGCCGCGCGCGGCCGGACGTGACGCTCGTCGACCTGCCGGGCGTGTATGCACTGCGCCCCTTCTCGGACGAGGAGCGCGTCACGCGCGCGTATCTGCTCGGCGGCGAGGCGGACGCGATTATCAGCATCGCGGACGCAACATGCCCGGCGCGCAGCCTGTATCTGACGCTGCAGCTGCTGGAGCTGGGCGCGCCGGTCGTGCTGGCGCTGAACGTGATGGATGCGCTGCGTGCCGGCGGCGGTGCGGTGGACACGGCGGGGCTGTCGCAGGCGCTGGGCATCCCGGTCGTGCCGGTGAGCGCGGCGCTGGGTGAGGGGCTGGACACCCTGCTCGACGCTGCCGTGCGCGCGGCGCAGGGTGCGCCGCCCGATCCGTGGCGCGCACTGGCTCCGGGCGCGGTGCAAAGCTGCGTGCGCACGCTCGCCCGGGTGCTTGCAGACGAGGCGCGCAGGGCGGGCCTCCCGCCGGTGCTTGCGGCGACGCAGTGGCTCGACGGCGCACACGGCGATCACGCGCCGGAGGCAGCACGGCAAGCCGTCGCGCGCATGGAGCGTGAGACCGGGCTCACGCGCGGCGAGGCGCTGCCCACGGCACGCTTTGCGCAGGTGGACAGGCTGACGCGGTTTTTCACCCTGCCGCAGACGCTGCCCGGGCACCGGCGCAGCGCACGCATCGACCGCGTGCTCACGGGACGGTATACGGCCTACCCCGCGATGGCGGCGCTGCTCGGCGGTGTGTGTTGCCTGACGTTTCACGTCGTCGGGCCGTGCCTGAGCCGCCTGCTCGCGCACGCCATCGCATGGCTCGCAGACGCGGCGGACGGCGCGCTTTTGGCGCTGGACGCGGGGCCGCTGCTGCGCACGCTGGTGCGCGAGGGCGTGTTTGCCGGCGTGGGGAGCGTGGCGGCGTTTCTGCCGGTGATCCTGGTGCTGTTTTTCTTTCTCTCCCTGCTCGAGGACACGGGCTATCTCGCGCGTGTGGCCTTCGTGACGGACTGCCCGCTGCGGCGCTTGGGGCTGAGCGGGCAGAGCGCCGTGCCGCTGCTGCTGGGCTTCGGATGCAGCGTGCCGGCGGTGCTCGCCGCGCGCACGCTGCCCGCACGGCGCGACCGGGTACTGACGATCCTGCTCACGCCGTGGATGAGCTGCAGCGCGAAGGCGCCGGTGTACGCGGCCTTTGCCGCCGCGTTTTTCCCGCAGCGCAGCGCCTTGGTGTTTCTGGCGCTGTACGCGCTCGGCATCGGGACGGCGGTGGGTGCAGCCAAGCTGCTCGGCTGCATGGGACGGCAGGAAGCAGCGCCCTTTGTCATGGAGCTGCCGGACTACCGCTGGCCGGACGCACACAGCGTGCTGCGGCGGATGCGGCAGCGAACGCAGGAATTTCTCGCGCGGGCATTCACGGTCATCCTCGCGGCGAGCATTGGCGTGTGGGTGCTGCGCACATTCACCCCGGCGTGGCGCGTAGCCGCAAATGCCGACGAGAGCCTGCTGGCCGCGGCCGGGCGGGTGATCGCGCCGGTGTTTCAGCCGCTCGGCTTCGGCGACTGGCGCGCCGCGACCGCGCTCGTGACCGGGCTGCTGGCCAAGGAGACGGTGCTGTCCACGCTCGGCGTGCTGCTCGGGGGCGAGCTGACGGCGGCGCTGCCGCAGGTGTTCTCCCCCGAGGCCGCCGCGAGCTTTCTCGTGTTCATGGCGCTGTATGCGCCGTGCGTGGCGGCGCAGGCGGCCATGCGTCAGGAGCTCGGCAGCAGACCCGCTGCGTTTGCAGCAGCGGCGGGATATTGCGCGGCGGCCTGGTGCACCGCGGCAATCGTTTACCGCATCGCGATATGGATATAAGAAAACAGCAGGCTTCCGGCACCGGAAGTCTGCTGTTTTTTCTGTTTTGATCTGCCTCAGCCGTGGACGAGCACGCCGAGGTCGGGGTTGTTCGTGCCGGGATATTCGACCGTGGCCTTTCCGGCGCGCAGAGCGGCCGCCGTGGTCTCGCGCAGGTCGAGTCCCTCAAGATACGCCCAGACGAGCGCCGCCATGACCGCGTCTCCCCCGCCGGTCGTGTTGACCATGCAGGTGGGCAGGCACGGCAGGTGCACCATTTCGTCACGCGTTGCGGCGAGGATGCCGTCGCCCCCCATGCTCAGAAACACGCGCTGCACACCCTGTGCCAGCAGCGCCGCGACCACGCCCTCAGGTGAGGACTCACCCGTGAGGTTCTGTCCCTCGGTGAGGTTGGGCTTGAACGTGTGCAGTGCGCCGAGTGCGGGGCGCATCCGCTCCGCCTTCGTGACGGAGACGGGGTCTGCAAAAAGCGGCGCCGTGCAGTGCGCACCCAGCCACGCGATCGTCTCGCTCGTCAGGTTGCCGTCAATGGCGACGGCGGCCGCACCGTTGAGCTCATCCAGGTGACGGCTCAGATAGTCCGGCGTGATGGCGGCGGAGATGTCCGTGTCGGACAGGCCGAGCTGCATCTCGCCGCGCTCATCCGTAATGTACAGGTACGTCGACGTGCGCCCGCCGGGCACGTCGAGCGCGCAGCCAAGGTCCATGCCGAGCTCCACGCAGTCGTTGCGCAGGAGCTGGGCGTGCGAGTCGCCGCCGAAGGCTGTGAGAAACTTCACCTCCGCGCCGAGCAGACGCAGGTCGTGCGCGATGTTGCGCCCGACGCCGCCGGGCGTGAGCGTGACCGTGCCGGGATTGGAGTCGCGGAAGATGAGCTTGCGCGACGGACGGCCGCAGATGTCGAGATTGACTGCGCCGACAACACAGACATAAGGGTTCATACCTGCACCTCCCAGATGCGCTCGGCGTATTCACGCACGGCGCGGTCGGCAGCGAAGATGCCGCTGCGGGCAATATTCACGAGCGAGAGCCGCGCGCGCGCGGCAGGGTCGGCGATCGCCGCGTACAGCCGCTCATGCGTGGCGGCATAGTCGTCAAAGTCCGCGAGCAGCAGGTACGGGTCACCGCCGTAGAGCAGGCCGCCGACAAGGTCTGCATAGCTCTCGCCGTCGGCATAGCCGCGGCTCATACGCTCGAGCACGCGCCCAAGCCACGGGCTGCGGCGGACATAGGTCTGCGGGTCGTAGCCCGCGGTGCGCAACGCCTCGGCCTCGTCGGCGCGCAGGCCGAAGAGGAACATGTTGTCCGCACCGAGCTGCTCGAACATCTCGACGTTCGCGCCGTCGAGCGTGCCGATCGTGACGGCGCCGTTCATCATGAGCTTCATGTTGCCGGTGCCGCTGGCCTCCTTGCCGGCGGTCGAGATCTGCTCGGACACCTGTGCGGCGGGCATGAGCATCTCGGCGGCGGAGACGCGGTAGTTCGGCAGGAAGTACACCTGCAGCCTGCCGCGGCATACGGGGTCGCTGTTCACATCGGCCGCGAGCGAGCACAGCAGCTGGATGATGCGCTTGGCCGTCGCATAGCCGGGTGCGGCCTTGGCCGCAAACAGGAACGTGCGCGGCTGGAACGGCCGGTCCGGATCGTCGTGCAGCATGAGCTGCAGCTGCGTGATGTGCATCGCGCACAGAAGCTGGCGCTTATACTCGTGCAGGCGCTTGACCTGCACGTCAAGGATCGCGTCGCTGTTGAGCGAGAAGCCGTCCGTGCGGAACACCCACGCGGCCAGCCGCTGCTTGTTGAGCGCCTTGATCTCCTCAAGCCGGGCAAGCACGGCGGGATCATCCGCCGCGCGCTCAAGGCCCGCGAGCTCCTCGGGATGGCGCAGATACGCGTCGCTGCCGAGCACGTCGCACACGAGCGCGTGCAGACCGGGGTTGCACTGGGCAAGCCACCGGCGGTGGTCGATGCCGTTTGTGACATAGGTAAAGCGGCTCGGATCGAGCGCGCAGATATCGCGGAAGAGGTCGCGGCGCAGGATCTCCCCGTGCAGGGCGGAGACCCCGTTAATGGTCTTGCAGGCGGCAAGGCAGAGGTTTGCCATGTGCACGCTGCCGTCGGCGATGATGAGGTTGCGCCCCACGCGCGCATCGTCGCCGAAGCGGGCGCGCAGGTCGTCGCACCAGCGGCGGTTGATCTCACAGATGATCTCCCACACGCGCGGCAGCTGGCTCTGAATGAGTCCCTGCGGCCACGTCTCGAGCGCCTCGGACATGACGGTGTGGTTGGTATAGTTGACGCAGGCGGTGACGATCGCCCACGCCTCGTCCCAGCCGAGGCCGTCCTCGTCGAGCAGCAGGCGCATGAGCTCGGGAATGATGAGCGTCGGGTGCGTGTCGTTGATCTGGATGACGTGGTGCTCGGCAAAGTTGCGCACCGTGCCGTAGCGCGCGCGGTGGGCGCGCAGGATGCTCTGCGCCGTCGCGGAGACGAAGAAATACTGCTGGCGGATGCGCAGGGTCTTGCCCTCGATGTGGTCGTCCGCCGGGTAGAGCACCTTCGTGATGACCTCGGCCATCGTGCGCTGCTCCAGACTCTGGACATAGCTGCCGGCGGCAAAGAGGTACATATCCAGATCGTTCGGGCTGTGCGCCTCCCAGAGGCGGAGCGTGTTGACGCGCCCGTCGCCATACGGCGCGATGAGCATATCGCGCGGCACGGCCAGCACGCTCTCATAGCCGCGCAGCTCGCCGTGGTAGTGGCCGTAGGCGTCCCAGTGCGGCTCGACGCGGCCGCCGAAGCGCACCTCGACCGTGTCCTCATGGCACGGCACGAGCCAGCTCGAGGCGGCGGTGCGCCAGTTGTCCGCGACCTCGGTCTGGCGGCCGTCGACGATGCGCTGCCGGAAGATGCCCAGCTCGTAGCACAGCGAGTAGCCCGTGGCGGGGATGCCCTCAGTGGCAAGGCTGTCCATGTAGCACGCGGCAAGGCGGCCGAGACCGCCGTTGCCGAGTCCGGCGTCCGGCTCGGTCTCAAAGATGTCGGCCGCGCTGCGGCCGAGATCCTCGAGCGCGCCGGTGAGCGCGTCGCCGATGCCGAGGTTGAAGGCGTCCTTCATCAGCGAGCGTCCCATGAGAAACTCCATCGACAGGTAGTGCACCTCGCGCTCGGGCGCGGTGCGGCTGTCGAACGTGTGCAGGCGCGAGAGGATCTCGCGGATGACGATGGCCGCGGCCTGAAAGACCTGCTCGTCGGTCGCGGTCTCGGCCGTGACGCCGAAGTGTGCGCAGAGCTTGTCGGCAATAGCGCTGCGCAGCTCGTCGCGGGAAATCTGATTGGTCATTGGCATATAACGATTCTTCCTTTACTTGGTTCGTGCGAAGGGTCAGAGCTCGCTGCCCTTGGGGATGACGATCGGCAGCGCCTCACAGCCGGTGAGCGTGACGGCGGGGCCGATGCGGACATTTTTGTCCGCGATGACGTTACGCAGGATCGCGTCGGCTGCGATGTGGGTGTCCTGCATGACGATGCAGCGGCTCAGATGCGCGCCGCGCGCGACACGCACGCCGGGAAACAGGATGCAGTCCGTGACCGTGCCCTCGATGAAGCAGCCGTCGGCCACGAGGCAGTTTTCCACGTGCGCGTGCTCGCCGTAATAGGTGCTGACATCCGCGCGCTCTTTCGTGCGCACCGGACGTTCAGCCGGGAAGAGCGACGCGCGCGCCGCCGGAGAGAGCATATCCATGCTGGCAGAGAAATAGTCCGCGACCGTGTCCACGCGCACGGCGTAGCCCGGGTGCAGGAACACGTCCATCGTGCCGCCGCGCGCAAGATAGGAAAACAGGGCGTCGCGGTGGAAGCAGGCGCGGTTTTCCTGCGCGCAGAGCTCGAGCATGGCGAGCAGCACGTCCTTATTGACGATGTAGACCTCCATGGAGGTGAGCCCCGCATCGGGCGCGGCGCTCGTGATGAGCTTTGTGACGCGGCCGTGCGCATCCGTGAGGAAACGGTGGTGCTCGCCCGTGACGTCCCCGTCCCGGCAGACGGCCGTGATGCCGCAGCCGCCAGCCTCATGCTGCGCGATGGCGGCGGCGAGGTCGAGATTGCACACGACGTCCGCCGGCATGAGCACGATCTCCGGCTCCGGAATGGCGCGCACATAGGAGATGACCGCGTTGAGCGCCTCCGCCGTGCCGGCATAGTCGCCGCGGGTGTTGGCGCCGAACGGCGGCAGCAGATGCAGGCCCCCGCTGCGGCGCGACAGGTCCCACGCCTTGCCGCTGCCGAGATGGTCGAGCAGGGACTGATAGTCCCGCTGCATGATGACGCCGACGCTGTGCACGCCCGCGTTGGACAGCGACGAGAGCGCAAAGTCGATCAGACGGTAGCGCCCGCAAAACGGCAGGGACGCATTCGTGCGCCAGCGCGTCAGGTCACCGAGCCGCGCCGAGCTGCGATACGCATAAACGATACCATGTACTTCACTCATACGTGCACCTCCGAGCCGTCATAGATCATTGCGCCAGCCGGGACTGCTGCGCCGGCAGGCACTGCCGTGTCAGGGCCGACCGTGGCAACGCCCCAGTCGTCCGTCCCGTCGGGCTGCGCGCCGATGTGCGCGCCCGCGCCGACGACCGTTCCCTCGCCGATGATGGCATACTCCACCACGGCACCCGGTTCAATGACGACGCCGGGGTGCAGGATGCTGTAGTGCACGCGCGCGCCCGCGCCGACGGTGACGGAGCTCGAGAGCACAGAGTTTTCCACACGGCCCTCGATCGTGCAGCCCTCGGTGATGATCGAGTGCACGACCTCCGCCTGCCGGCCGATGCTGTGCGGCGGGCGGATGGGGCTCTTGGCGCGGATGGGCCACTGCGGGTCATAGAGATTGATGAGCGTGGGCGAGAGCATGTCCATGTTCGCGTCCCAGAGGCTGACGATCGTGCCGACATCGCGCCAGTAGCCCTCGAACCGGTACGGCAGGAGCTTTTCCCCGGCGGCGAGCATCTTGGGGATGATATTTTTGCCGAAGTCCTTGTCGGAGTCCGGATCCGCCTCATCCTCGGTCAGATACTTGCGCAGCACCTTCCAGTCGAAGATATAGATGCCCATGCTGGCGAGGTCGCTCTTCGGGTGAGCGGGCTTTTCCTCGAACTCGTTGATAAAGCCGTCGGGCCCGACGTTCATGATGCCGAAGCGCGAGGCCTCCTCCATCGACACCTGAATGACCGAGATCGTGCAGGCGGCGCCCGCCTGCTCGTGCGCACGGAGCATCTTGTCATAGTCCATTTTGTACACATGGTCGCCCGAGAGGATGAGCACGCAGTCGGGATCATACATCTCGATGAAGTCCATGTTCTGATAGATGGCGTTGGCCGTGCCGGAAAACCACGACCCGCGCTCACCCGCGCTCTGATATGGGGGCAGGATGTACACACCGCCGTCAATGCTGTCCAGATCCCACGCCTGACCGCTGCCGATGTAGCGGTTGAGCAGCAGCGGCTGGTACTGCGTGAGCACGCCGACGGTGTCGATGCCGGAGTTGGCGCAGTTGGACAGCGGGAAGTCGATGATGCGGTACTTGCCGCCGAACGGGATGCTGGGCTTGGCGACCTTCGCCGTGAGCGCGTACAGCCGCGAGCCCTGCCCGCCGGCAAGCAGCATGGCAATGCAGTGTTTTTTCAAGGAATGCGCGCCTCCTTATTTCTCAACTCAGATTGCAGAAAAGCAAAGGGCTTCCCGCGCCGTTACCGGCCGCGCGCCGGCGGGCGGCAAATGCCCCACGGTCGGCTGCGGTGGTTCCGGTGGACGTGGGAAACCCCTGACAAGTGTTCAGTTAAAGCGGCTCATGGCGCGATCCGCCCCGTCGCGGATGTAGACCGCGCAGGCCTCCGCCGCGCGGGCAGCCGCATCGTTCACGGCGATCTGATCGTCGCCGTGCAGCGTGCCGAGCACCCAGTCGGGCATATCATAGTCCGGGTGCGGGGGCGCACCGACGCCGATACGGATGCGCGGAAACACATCCGTGCCGAGGCCGGCAATGATGCTCTTGAGACCGTTGTGCCCGCCGGCCGAGCCCTTGGTGCGGATGCGCAGACGGCCCGGCTGCAGGTGGATCTCGTCCGACACGACCAGAATATGCTCCGGCGGCACTTTATAAAACTTCGCCGCCGGTGCCACGGCCTCGCCGGAGTTGTTCATATACGTCTGCGGCTTCATGAGCAGCACCTTCTGCCCGCCGAGCTCCGCCTGCGCCGTGAGTGCATGGAAGCGCAGCCGGTCGATGCGCACGCCGCAGTCCTTTTCCACGGCGTCCGCCGCGAGAAAGCCCGCGTTGTGCCGCGTGTTGCGGTACTTCAGGCCGGGATTGCCGAGAAACACCACCAGCCACTGCACACCGCCGTGATCGGAAAAGAACATCACTCGAACAGCGAGGAGATGCTCATCTCCTCATAGATGCGGTTGATGGCCTCTGCGAACACCGGTGCGACCGGCAGGTAGTGGATCTTGTCGCAGGCCGGCTTGTCCTTCGGATACGGAATGGTATCGAGCAGGAGCAGCTCATCGATGACGCTGTCGTTGATGCGATCGATGGCCGGGCCGGAAAGCACGCCGTGGGACGCGCAGGCGAACACTTCCTTCGCGCCGCCGACCTCGACGATGGCCTTTGCCGCGCCGCACAGGCTGCCGGCCGTGTCGACCATGTCATCGAGCAGCAGGCAGGTCTTGCCCTCGACGTTGCCGATGATGTTCATGACCTCGGAGCAGTTGGCCTTCTCGCGGCGCTTGTCCACGATGGCCAGGCCCAGACCCATCTTCATGGCGAACGAGCGCGCACGCGCAACGCTGCCGACATCCGGCGAGACGACGACCAGATCCTCGCGGCCGTAGCCGAAGCGGCGCAGATAGTGGCTGGCGAACAGCGGCGCGCCGTAGAGGTTGTCGACCGGGATGTCAAAGAAGCCCTGGATCTGCGCTGCGTGCAGGTCCATGGTCAGCACACGGTCAGCACCGGCGATGGTCAGCAGGTTCGCCACGAGCTTGGCCGAGATCGGATCGCGCGCCTTGGCCTTGCGATCCTGACGGGCATAGCCGAAATACGGGATGACGGCGGTGATACGGCCGGCGGAGGCGCGCTTCATCGCGTCGATCATGACCAGCAGCTCCATGAGGCTGTCGTTGACCGGCTTGCAGGTGCTCTGCACGATGAACACATCCACGCCGCGGACGGGCTCGTTGATGGAGATGGAGCACTCGCCGTCGGCAAACGCCGTGACCGTGCTCTTGCCCAGGGAGATGCCAAGATTCTTGCAGATCATGTCCGCCAGTTCGGGGTTGGATGAGCCGGTGAACACCTTGATCTCTTTACCGTGTGGAATCATGTCGTAACTACCTCTCTTTTTGAAAAATTCCGCGTCCTGCGCACAGGCGCAAATATCCATGTTTTCATACAAAATCATTATACCAACATTTTTGCCGCTTGCAAAGGGAAACCGGCAAATCGCGGCAAGAAAATTTTCCGCCCCGTGTGGTAATGTTTGTGCAATCTGCCGCCGACCGGCGCCGCGAATCGACACTTTCCATTTCCCGAAGGGTGTGTTATAATAACGGCAATGAAAAACAAGGGGCAGTCCGTGCCCCGGGAAGGGAAAGATATGAGTAACTTTAACGATCTGTACGACCATGTCGCAGCCGACCGCACGCGCGCCATCCAGCTGCTCGGCATTCAGGACATCCGGCGCAAGGCCATCGCCGAGCTGCTGGCCGCCAACGCCTACACCGAGCCCGCCAACATCGACGCCATGACCGACGAAGAGCGCGAGCAGCACAAGGCCGAGGCCGCCTATGCGCTCGGCCGCCCGCACATCCTCGAGGTCGCGCAGGTGCCCGCGCCGAACAGCGACGAGACCTATGCCATGGCCGTCGGCGCCACGAGCGAGCACCCCAACTGCATCGCCCTGTGCATCCAGACAAAGCTTGAAGAGCTCTACATGTCCGGCATCGTTGAGCGCAGCGCCACGCACCACCCGCGCCTGTTCGTCGTGGCCGCGAACGACACGCCCGACGAGGACGTGCAGGGGCTGAGCGCGGCGCTGGATATGCTGCGCGTCACCTACCCGGATTTCCAGATCGTGCTCAATGAGCGCACGCCAGAGCAGGCCATGCGCGCGGCACTGTCCGACGAGCTGCGCGACGCGCTCGATGCGTGCAAGATCAACAACTCGCAGGAGAATTATCAGCGCCTGACCGCGACGCTGGCCGCAGCGCCGCTCTACTTCCCCGCCCAGCGTCCCGACGGCGCAGCCGCCGAGGCCGACGGGCAGCAGCACCTGCAGTTCGGCAAAGTGCGCACGAACGACGGACGCACGTTCTTCTGCGCGTTCACCGACCGTGCGCGGCTCGTCCGGTGGCGCAACATGGGCAGCGTCGAGCTCGGCGTGAAGGACTACACGTCCCTCGTGCTCTCCTCGAACGACACCGGCATCATCATCGACCCCGGCGTCGGCAGCGGTCTTGCGCTCACGCGCGAAATGCTCCAGACGCTGCAGGCGCAGACGGAATTCATCGACCAGATGCGCGCCGCAGCCAACGAGCTCGGTCTGAACTTTGACGCCGACGCCATTTCCGAGGCCGCCCGGAACATCAACGTCGACGAGCCCGAAAAAACCGAGCGCAAAGAGCGCCGCTGGTTCGGCAAGAAGAAAAAGTAATCCATCCGTCCGGAGAGAGGGAGTCTGATATGAGAAAAACGAAGATCGTCTGCACCATCGGTCCCGCCTGTGACAGTGAGGAGATGCTGCGCGCCATGATGCTCGCCGGTATGAACGTCGCGCGCCTGAACTTTTCCCACGGCACGCACGCCGAGCATCAGGTGCGCATCGACCGCATCAAAAAGCTGCGCACCGAGCTCGGTCTGCCCATTGCCATCATGCTCGACACGAAAGGCCCCGAGTACCGCATCGGCACGTTTGAAAACGGTAAGATCGAGCTGCACAGCGGCGACACATTCACGTTCACGACCGAGGCCGTCGCCGGCAATGCCGAGCGCGTATCCGTGAGTTACGCCGGACTCGCGCAGGATCTCGAGCCGGGCGACACCGTGCTCGTCAACGACGGGCTCATCGCCCTGACCGTCACCGCCACGACCGACACGGACGTCATCTGCCGCGTGACCGCCGGCGGCGTGCTCACCGACCGCAAGAGCATGAGCTTCCCGAACAAGGTGCTCAAGCAGACGTTTCTGAGCGAGCAGGACAAACGCGACCTGCTCTTCGGCATCGAAAATGACGTGGACTTCGTGGCCGCGTCCTTCGTGTCGCGCAAGCAGGATCTGGCCGACCTCAACGCCTTCCTGCGCGCCAACGGCGGCGAGGACATCAGCGTCATCGCCAAGATCGAGAATCAGCCCGGCATCGACAACATCGAGGAGATCTTCACCGAGTGCACCGGCATCATGATCGCCCGCGGCGACATGGGCGTCGAGGTGCCGTATGAGGAGCTGCCGAGCATCCAGAAGGAACTCATCGGCAAATGCCGTCTGCTCGGCAAGCGCGTCATCACCGCGACCGAAATGCTCGAGAGCATGACGCACAACATCCGCCCCACCCGCGCCGAGATCGCCGACGTCGCCAACGCCGTCTATGACGGCACAAGCGCCATCATGCTCTCCGGCGAGACGGCAGCCGGCGAACACCCCGTCGAGGCGCTGAGCGCGATGGCACGCATCGCCGAATACACTGAGGCGCACATCAACTATGCCAAGCGCTTCCCCAAGACGCAGTTTGAGATCCATGACACGCTCGATGCCATCAGCCACGCCACCTGCGGCATGGCCATCGACATCGGCGCAAAGGTCATCACCGTCTGCTCCATCACGGGGCGCACCGCGCGGCTGATCTCGCGCTTTCGCGGCCCGACGGACATCATCGGTCTGACCACGAATGAGCGCGCCTACCGCAAGCTCGCCCTCTCGTGGGGCATCACACCCGTTATGAGTGAGGTGTACGAGAGCACCGACGTGCTGTTTTACCATGCGCTGAAGGTCAGCCGTGCCGTGATGCAGCTCGAAAAGGGCGACAAGGTCATCATCACCGGCGGCATCATCAACGGCCGCAGCGGCAACACGAACACCATCAAGGTCGAATACGCATAAGGCCGCCGGCGCGCCCGTCAGCGCGTGGCCCGGCGCATGATCCGCAGACACAGCCCCGCAAATGAGCAAACATCTTCAGCCCCGCGCGAATCCATCGCGCGGGGCTTTCTTTTGCGCATTTTGTTCACATAACTGCATTGACATAATTCGTATGCTGATTCTTGATTTTTCTTAAACAGCAATCGTTTTTATCATGTGTCGGTTGTCATAATATAGTTTTCATAATATCACTATCATGTGAAAACGTGAATCTCGCTGTTATTCACATAATTCTGTTTACATAAGTTCTTAGTTCTGAATAGCTTTTGCTTGTGTTTCAAGTGCTTTTATACACGTTCTGTTACCATAACACTGTTTTTCACGGCTTTTGTTTACATAATTTACATGCGCAATAAAGAAAACCGTGCAGGAGCAGGTGCTTCTGCACGGTTTTGGTTGTCATAACATCGCTTCTGTGACCTTGACTTATGCGACCACGTCCTCAAACTGACTGTTGTAGAGCGCCGCGTAAAATCCGCCGCGCGCGAGCAGCTCCGCGTGCGTGCCCTGCTCGACGATGCTGCCGCCGCGCATGACCAGAATGCAGTCGGCATTGCGGACGGTGCTCAGGCGGTGCGCGATGACAAAGCTTGTGCGCCCGCGCATGAGGTGATCCATCGCCTCCTGAATGAGCTGCTCGGTGCGGGTGTCGACCGAGCTCGTCGCCTCGTCGAGGATGAGGATGGGGGCGTTCGCCAGCACGGCGCGCGCAATGGTCAGCAGCTGCTTTTGCCCCTGCGAGACGTTCGTCGCGTCCTCGTTGAGCTCCATCTGATAGCCGCCGGGCAGCGTACGGATAAAGGCATCGGCGCGTGCGGCCCTGGCCGCCGCGATGACCTCGGCATCGGTCGCATCCGGGCGGCCGTAGCGGATGTTTTCCATGATCGTGCCCTTAAACAGCCACGTGTCCTGCAGCACCATGCCGAAGGCGCGGCGCAGGTCGCCGCGCGCATAATCGCGCACGTCGCGCCCGTCGACGAGGATCGCACCGGCGTCCACATCGTAAAAGCGCATGAGCAGCTTGACCATCGTGGTCTTGCCGGCACCGGTCGGCCCGACAATGGCAACCGTTTTTCCGGCGGGCACGTCGCAGCTCCAGTCGTGGATGACCGGCTGCTCGGGATCATAGCCGAAGCGCACGTGACGGAACGACACGTCGCCGCGGATATGCTCCGCCGGGGCGGGCAGCGCTGGGTCGGCCGGCTCCTCGGCTTCCTCGAGGAAGTCGAACACGCGCTCGGCCGCGGCCGCCATGGTCTGCAGCTGCGTGCTGATCTGCGCCAGCTGCGTGATCGGCTGCGTAAAGCTTGCCATATAGCTGATGAACGCCTGAATGTCGCCGATCGTGATCGTGCCGCGCGCGGCAAGCGACCCGCCGAGCACGACCACGCACACGTAGCCGAGCTTGCTGACAAACGTCGTCACCGGCATCATGAGCCCGGACAGAAACTGGCTCTTCCACGCCGAGCGATAGAGCCGCGCATTGATGGCATCAAACTCCTTTTGCGTCGCCGCCTCGCGGTTGAACGCACACACGACATTATGCCCGGCATAGGTCTCCTCGATCTTGCCGTTGATCGTGCCGAGGTTTTTCTGCTGCGCGACAAAGTAGCGCTGGCTGCGCTTGACGATGCGGTTCGTGAGCACGCCCGTGACCGGCAGGACGATGAGCGCGATGAGCGTCATGAGCCAGCTGATGCGCAGCATCATGACCAGCACGCCGATGAGCAGCGTGACATTCGTGACCAGCTGCGTGACCGACTGCGCCATACCGGAGGACATGGTGTCCACATCGTTCGTGATGCGCGAGAGCACGTCGCCGACGGTGCCGCGCTCAAAGTAGCGCATGGGCATCCGGTGGATCTTCGCGCTGATCTCCCCGCGCAGACGGTAGGCGAGCTTCTGCGTGACGCCCGCGAGGATCCACGACTGGAAAAAGCTGCACGCAGCGCTGACAAGGTAGAGTGCAAGCACCGTCAGCAGAATTTTGCCGATCTTGCCGAAGTCGATGCCGCCGAGGCCCGAGAGCTTGCGCCCGAGGCCGGTGGCCAGCTCTGTCGTCGCCGTCGAGAGGATCTTCGGCCCGACGATGCCGAAGGCCGTGCTTGCCAGCGCGAGCACGAGCACGAGCGCCAGCGCGAAGCGATACGCCCCGAGGCAGCGCAGGAGCTTTCGCAGCGTACCCTTGAAATTCTTCGGTTTTTCCGGGATGCGGCCCGGTCCGTGTCTGTGTCCCGCCATGGTCAGCCCTCCTGTCCGAGTTCCGCGGCGCTGAGCTGGCTGAGCGCGATCTCGCGGTAGGTTTCACAGCCGCGCAGCAGCGCGGCGTGTGTGCCGCAGCCGACGATGCGCCCGCCGTCGAGCACGAGGATCTGATCCGCGTGCAGGATCGTGCTCAGGCGCTGCGCCACGATGAGCACCGTCGCGTCGTGCGTCTGCCTGGCCAGGGCCTGCCGCAGCGCGGCGTCGGTCTGATAGTCGAGCGCGGAGAAGCTGTCGTCAAACAGATACACCTGCGGGTGCTTGGCGATGGCGCGCGCGATCGACAGGCGCTGCCGCTGCCCGCCGGAGACGTTCGACCCGCCCTGTGCCACCGGCGTGAGGAAATGCTGCGGCCGCGACCAGATGAAGTCCTCGGCCTGTGCGGTGGCGGCGGCGCGGATGGCGTCCGCCTCCGAGACATCGCCGGCGAACTCGAGGTTCGAGAGGATGTCGCCCGTGAAGAGCACGCCCTTTTGCGGCACGTAGCCGAGCATGGCGCGCAGCTCCGCCGGCTGCATGCGGCGCACGTCCACACCGCCGATACTGACCGTACCGCCGGTCGCATCGTAAAAGCGCGGGATGAGGTTCAAAAGCGTCGACTTGCCGCAGCCGGTCGAGCCGACAATGGCCGTGACCTCGCCGGGCCGCGCCGTGAAGCTCACGTCGTGCAGCACATCGTCCTCCGCGCCGGGATAGCGAAACGACACACGGTCGAATGTGATGGTGGCGTCCGTGGGCGCGGGCTCGGCGCTCCGCGGGGCGCGCACGCTCGCTCGTGTGTGCAGGATCTCATCCACGCGCGCCGCCGAGACCTCCGCACGCGGCAGCATCACCGCGACGATCGTGATCATCATAAAGGCCATGATAATCATCGACGCATAGCTCGAAAAGGCGATCATGTCGCCGATCTGCATATGTCCGGCGTTGATGCTCTTGGCACCGAACCACTCGATCATGACCGTGACGCCGTACATGATGAGCGTCATAACAGGCCCCATGAACGCCATGGTGCGGTTGACGAACAGCTGCGTGTTCATGAGCGCGGCGCTCGCGGTATCGAAGCGCTCCTGCTCATGCCGCTCGCGGTGGAAGGCGCGGATGACCGGCAGACCGGTCAGGATCTCGCGGCTGACGAGGTTGACATCGTCCACGCGCTGCTGCATGGCGCGAAATTGCGGCATGGCGATCTTCATCAGCACGCCCACGAGCAGCAGCATCGCCGCGACAGCCAGTGCGATGACCCAGCCGAGGCCGGTCTTTGTGCGCGCGACCATGACGACGCCGCCGAGCCCGATGATCGGCGCGTAGAGCACGATGCGCACGAGCATCACGCACACCGCCTGGATCTGCGTGACATCGTTCGTGCTGCGCGTGATGAGCGAGGCTGTGGAGAACTTATCCATCTCGGCCGATGAAAACGAGAGCACCTTCCGGAACACCTGCGCGCGCAGGTCGCGCCCGATGGCGGCCGACATCTTCGCGCCGACATAGCTGCAGAGCACTGCCGCCGCGATCATGCCGAGCGTAAGCAGAAGCATCCGCCCGCCGGTGCGCAGCAGATAGCTCGTGCGTATGTGGTTGACGTTCAGTCCCGCGACGGCGTACTCCGTCTTGAGGAACTGCATGGCCGCGCTGCGCAGAACGCTGTCGGTGAGCACGCCCATGCCGCTCAGCGCCTCCTCGCCGCGCGCGAGGATCTCCTCGCGCGTGATGAGTCCGCCCTGCATCTGCCGGCGCAGGGCGAGCACGGTGTTCGCCCCCTGCTCCGACAGGCGCGCATACATGACCAGCGGCCGGATGAAAACCGGCTCCAGCTCCGGCTGCCGCGCCGTATCGCCCAACGTCCAGATGCCGTTGTCATACGTGTAGGCGGCGCTGACCGTCTGCGCGTCCTCGTCCGATAGAAACAGGCGCACACCGTCCATGGTCTTATCGGTAAGCACAAGCGGCGTGGCCGATTCGATGCCGCCGCCCTGAATGCCGGTGTCCACGATGCGGCTCGTGTACGCCGGCAGTGACAACTCGCAAAACGACTGCGCCACGAGCAGCAGCACGATCACCACAACGGACGGGATGTGTCCGCGCAGGTATTTCATCACCCGCATGGCACGTCCCCCTTCCGCTCCTCATAGATCTGCTGGGCGATCTCGCCCGCGCGGTCGCTCAGGCGCAGCAGCTCACGGGTGTCGTCCTCCCCCATGCGGCGATACACCTCCGCAAGGCACGCGACCGCGGCGTCATACGACGTCTGCACCTCCTCGCGTCCCTGCACGGTCAGACGCACAACGACACGGCGGCGGTCCGCCTCGTCGCGTGCGCGGGTGATCGCACCCTTGCGCTCAAGATTATTGAGCATGGCCGCGATGCGCGCCGTGCTCAGCTCGAGCAGCATACTCAGCTCCCCCGCCGTGCGGCCGTCCGCCCCGGCGTGCAGGCAGCCGAGCAGACGCATCTCGCCCTGTGAAAACACCTGACTGAGATCCTCGCGGCGTGCGTTGTTAAGGATCATGGCGCGCACCTGTTCGCGCGCGATCTGTTCAAAGAAATCCATAGAATATCGCTCCGTTTCTCCGGCAGCAGCGGATAAGCTGCATTTTGACTAACACCGTTCCCTATTACCATTCGATCATACAGGCTCCCTGCCCCGCTGTCAAGCACAGCGCAGATATTTTGCAGAAAATGTGAAAAAACCGTCCCTCTGACGAGGGGCGGTTTATATACATATTTCGTTCAGTCCGTGGGCTCGAAGGCGCGGTCGAACAGATCCGTGACTTCTTTCGACGGGGCCTTGCTGCACAGCGACACGATGACCGCTGCGATCAGACCGCACAGGAAGCCGGGAATGATCTCATACAGGCCGGTGCTCGAGGACAGGAACGCATACCACACGGCATCGACCACGAAGCCAACGCACACACCCGCGATCGCGCCGGAGTAGGTCAGGCGGCGCCAGTAGAGCGAGAGCAGGATGACCGGGCCGAACGCAGAGCCAAAGCCCGCCCATGCACACTCGACGAGCGCCATGATGCCGCCGCAGTTCGGGCTGGCAGCAATGAAGAACGCAACGACGGAGATGAGCATGACGATGACGCGGCCCGCCCACTGCATCTCATGGTCGGTGGCGTCCTTGCGGATGACCGGCTTATAGATATCAGAGGCGAAAGCGCTGCTGCTCGCAAGCAGCTGGGAGTCGGCCGTGCTCATGGCCGCGGCCAGAATGGCCGAGAGGAGCACGCCGGAGATGAACGCCGGGAACAGGCGGCGCACCATGTGCACAAAGACGAGGTTCTCGTTGTCGATCTCGCCGAGGAACTGGCGGCCGATCAGGCCGACGACAGCGGACATGGCCAGAATGAGCACGATCCAGCTGCAGCCGATGATCTGGCTCTTGCGCATCTCATGCTCGGACTTGATGGACAGATAGCGCACAAGGATGTGCGGCATGCCGAAGTAGCCCAGACCCCAGCCGAGACCGGAGAGGATATCCGATACGCTCTTCCAGTTGAAGCCGCCGCCGGAGAGGGGGTTGAAGTAGTTTTCCGGCACGGCCATGACCGGCGCGACAAAGTCTGCGCCCTTCATGACGAACAGCGCGAGGATCGGCGTGAGCATGAGCGCGGCAAGCATGAGCATGCCCTGGAAGAAGTCCGTCCAGCACACGGCGTTGAAGCCGCCGAGAAACACGTACACGAGGATGATGGCCGTGGCGATGATCATGGCCGTCTTGGCGCTCATGCCCGTGACGGTGTTGAACAGCGTGCCGCAGGCCGAGATGCTCGAGGCGCTGTAAATGCAGTAGACCACGACGAACACGAGCGCTGAGATGATCTGCAGGCCCTTGTTCTTCGACTGGAAGCGGTTATTCAGAAACTGCGGGATCGTGATCGAATCGTTCGCGCGGATGGAATACCGGCGCAGGCGCGGCGCGACAAACACCCACGCGCAGATCGTGCCGATGACCAGACCGACGGCGATCCACACCTTACCGATGCCGTACAGATAGATCGAGCCGGGCAGGCCCATGAGCACCCAAGCACTCATATCCGACGCACCGGCAGACAGCGCTGCGACCCAGCCGCCCATGCTGCGGCCACCGAGGAAATACTCTTTTTCGCCCTCCACATTGCGGTCACGGAAGAAGAAATACACACCGACGCCGATGACCAGCGCAAAGTAAAGCAGAATGGCGATCCATTCACCGCTCGAAGCAGTGCCCATACGAATTTACCCCTTTCATTAGGAAACCTTATATAGTCCCCGGAAAAACAATATGAATGTATGATACGCCAGTTTCTCTGCTGTGTCAACAATTTCTTCATATTTTCAGAAGAAACCGGCATTTTCCCAGCAAAGGCAGAGGCCGATCCCACACTTGACTTTTCGGAATCTGTGTCTATAATATAAGATAATCTTATTTTATCAGGAGCATTTCGGACAGGGAGGTGCCGTGTGTGACACTGCGGCAATATGAGGCATTTCTGAAAACGGTCGCGTGCGCGAGCGTGTCGGCGGCGGCGCGGGAGCTGGGCGTGTCCCAGTCGGCACTGACGCAGCTGCTGGCGGGGCTCGAGCGCGACTGCGGCTTTCCGCTGCTGGTGCGCAACCGCGGCGGCGTGCATCTGACGCCGGCGGGCAAGGCGCTGCTGCCGGCCGTGGAGCAGGTGTGTGCGGCGGACGCGCACCTGCAGCACCGCATTCAGGAGGTGCGTGAGCGCGCCGGCGGCACGATCCGCATCGCAACGTTCAAGAGCGTCGCGGTCAACTGGCTGCCGCCGATGATCAAGGAATTTCAGGCGCAGCACCCGGAGGCGCGCTTTCGCCTGTTCGACGGGGCGTACGCCGAGGTCGACGCCTACGTGCGCAGCGGCACGGTGGACATGGGCTTCGTGTCGCTGCCGAGCGAGCTGCCGGGCGAGATCGTGCCCGTGTGCAGCGACCGCCTGCTGGCCGTGCTGCCGGCGGGACATCCGCTCGCAGCGCAGGATGCCGTTCCGATCGCAGCCTTCGGCACAGAGCCGGTCGTAAGCCTTGTCGACAGCACGAACCGTGACGCGCTGCGCGTACTCGACGCCGCGCACGTGCACCCCGACATCCGCTTCCAGACGGCGGACGACTACGCCATGATTTCCATGGTCGAGAGCGGGCTGGGCATCTGCATCGCGCACGAACTCGTGCTGCGCTCGGACAACCACAACGTCGTCGTGCGCCCGCTCAATCCGCCGGCGCAGCGCACGATCGCTATGGCCATTCCTCCGGAGTCGGAGGACAAGCCGCTCGTGCGCACCTTCGCCGCCTTCGTGCGCACCTGGGCGCAGAAGCACCCGTGAAAAAGCGCAACGAAAATCAGGCAGCAGCGGCGCATTTGCGGTAAGATCGATGCATCCAATCCTCAGGAGGCAAACGGTATGGCACAGTGGCACCGGAACATTCAGGACATCATCACGATCATCGACACCTGCATCCACGCGCAGCAGGATGAGGCACTGACCCTGCGCGCGCTGGCGCAAAAGCTCGGCTACCCGAATACTACACGTCGCGCAAGTTCCGGGAGCTTGCCGGCATGACGCTTCGGGACTACCTGCGGCTGCGGCGGCTGGCGTTTGCCCTGCGCGACGTGCGCGACACCGACATGGGTATTCTCGATATTGCCGTGCAGTACGGTTTTTCCTCCAACGAGGCCTTCACGCGCGCGTTCAAAAAAGCCTACGGCGTAAGCCCCAGTGCCTACCGGACCGCACCCGGTCCCGTTGTGCTCCGGACCATTCTGCGGCCGTTTGACTGCTACCTGACGGAAGGCGCAGGCAGCCTGAGCGAGACGCAAAGCGCGGGCGAGGTCAAAACCTATTTTGTGCACATCCCGGCGCACAAATTTCTGCACATCCGCAACTATGAGAGCATCGGCTACTGGGACTTCTGGCGGCGGCAGAGCGCGATCCCCGGGCAGGACTGCGAGACAGTCTGCACCCTGCTCGCGAGCATCCCCGGCAAGCTCGACGATGCGGGCGGAAAAAACAACGATGCGGGCAGCGGCCAGCTCATGGCCTAGATCAACGAGCCGACGGGGCGCATCTGCAGCTGGGGCATCCCGCTGGCGGAGGCCTACGGTGTGCGCCTGCCGGCAGACTACGCCGGGCCGGTCCCGGCGCAGATGCAGCTCATGGACGTGCCCGCCGGGGAGTACCTCGTGTTCGAGCACGGGCCGTTCGATTTCGAGACGCAAAGCGCCGCCGTGGAAGCGAAGGTCGAGCAGGCCATGCGCGGCTTCGACTATGCCGCCAGCGGCTACCGGCTCGACCTGACGCCGGGCAGGGTGTTTTATTTCTGCCACGACTGCACACGGTTTTTCAAATACGTGCGCCCGGTGTGCCGGGACTGAACAGCATAAAAAAACCGGGGCGCTCCGACGGGAGCGTCCCGGTTTTTGTTTCTGGCGCTTACGCGTTCCAGGCCTTCGTCTGCTCGCGCAGCCAGTCGGCCCACGGCTCGATGCCCTCGCCCTTGAGCGCGGAGATCGGGAACACCTGAATGTTCGGGTTGAGCTTCTTGACGCGCTCGATGCACTTTTCGAGGCTGAAGTTGAAGTACGGCGCAACGTCGATCTTGTTGACGAGCAGCACGTCGCAGATCGAGAACATGAGCGGGTACTTCAGCGGCTTGTCGTCGCCCTCCGGCACGGAGAGGATCATTGCGTTTTTCACGGCGCCGGTGTCAAACTCCGCCGGGCAGACGAGGTTGCCGACGTTTTCGAGGATGGCAAGGTCGATGTTCTCCGTGCCGAGCCCCTCGAGGCCCTGACGCGTCATGCCCGCGTCGAGATGGCACATACCGCCGGTGTGCAGCTGGATGACCTTTGCGCCGCTGGTGGAGATGGTCGCCGCATCGACGTCTGAGTCGATGTCGGCCTCCATGACGCCGATGCGCAGATCGTCCTTCAGGGCGTCGATGGTCGCCATGAGGGTCGTGGTCTTGCCGCTGCCGGGCGAGGACATGAGGTTAAGCAGGAAGGTGTGATTCTGCTTGAGCTCTTCGCGCAGCAGGTCGGCCTCCCGGTCGTTGTTTTCAAAAACGCTCTTTTTGATCTCGAGCACGCGGAATGAATCCATGTATATTACCTCCAGAAATTCCTACGGGTTTTCTATGCCAAAATTATAGCAGTCCCGCTCCGGTTTTGCAACCTTTTTGCCACAGAGTCGAAAAACTGTGCTGCCGCTCAGGGCATAGACGCCACGATTTGCCAGTGCCCCGGCGACATATTCGGCCGATTTTCAGCCGCGCCCGCGCGGGGATTGCCAAGCATCGCCCGTTCGGGTATAATAATATGATATGCATGTAATTGCCCACCCAAGGAGGCGACCGTATGCCCCGCAAACACAACACTGAGCTGCCGGGCGCGCAGGCGCTGCGCCAGATGGCCGCACAGAGCGACAGCCGCGCGCTGTTTTCCGACCGGCAGCCTGACCCCGCCTATGCAGACCTCTTTCTCAACCGCGAGCTGAGCTGGCTGCAATTCAACCGCCGCGTGCTGGCGGAGGCGGCCGACGAGACGCTGCCGGTCTATGAGCGGCTGAAGTTTCTGTCGATCTACTGCTCGAATCTGGATGAATTCTATATGGTGCGCGTCGGCGGTCTGCTCGACCGGGCGCTGCTGCAGCCGTGGCACACGGAGACCATCACGGGCCTCACGCCGCGCGAGCAGCTGCGCGCGATCTACGCGGAGACGGCGCGGCAGCAAAAAGACTTTGCCGCGCTCTGGCGCAAGGTGACGGCGGCGCTGGCAAAGCAGCGCGTCGAGATCCTCGACTTCGACCGGCTTGATGAGGCGGACGAGGTGCTGCTGCGGCGGCGCTTTGACGCGCTGCGTCCGCTGCTGAGCCCGCAGGTGCTCGACGCGGAGCACCCGCTGCCGTTTTTGCGCAACCGCGAGCAGTACGTGCTCGTGCGCTTCGCGGGCAAGCGCGGCGGTGCGGGACTGATCCCGACGACCCAGCTGCCGAAGTTTTTCCGCCTGACGATCGACGGGGTGCAGAAGCTCGCGCTCACAGCGCCGCTGGTGGCGCATTTTGCACCGCTGGTCTTTGGTGAGCGGCGCGTGCGTGAGACGGCCATATTGCGCGTGACACGCAGCGCCGACATCTCCGTGCGCGACATCATGGACGGCTGCGATGCGGACCTGCGCGCCGCGATGGAGCGCCTGCTGCGCCGCCGGAGACGGCTCGAGCCGGTGCGCGCGCAGCTGCAGGGCAAGGTCACCGACGAGATGCGCGAGACGGCGCGCACGCTGCTCGGACTGCCGAAGCGGCAGCTGTTTTGCACGAGCGCACCGGCGGATCTGTCGTTCGTGCTCACGATGCCGGGGGAATTCGACCTCACGGGGCTGACGCGTCCCGAGCTTCCGCCGGCCAAAAACGTGGCGCTGCAAAAGGGCGACTACTTCGCCTATCTCGCGCGGCACGACCTGCTGCTCGCGCTGCCGTATCAGAGCGTGAACCCGTTTGTGGACCTGCTGTACGAGGCGGCGGACGACCCGGACGTCGTGTCGATCAAGATCACGCTCTACCGGCTCGCCGGCAGCAGCCGCATCGCGGCGGCGCTGGCCTATGCCGCCGAGCACGGCAAGCAGGTGCAGTGCCTGCTCGAGCTGCGCGCCCGCTTTGACGAGCAGAGCAACATCGACTACTCGCGCATGCTTGAGGACGCCGGGTGCGACATTCTCTACGGCCTGACGCAGTACAAGGTGCACACGAAGCTGTGCCTCATCACGCGGCGCTGCCCCGGCGGCATCTGCTACTACACGCAGGTCGGCACCGGCAACTACAACGAAAAGACCGCCGAGCAATACACCGACCTCATGCTCCTGACGAGTGATCCGGCCATCGGGCGCGACGCGGCCAGGACGTTTGACCGGCTCGCGCGCGGCGAGACCGTCGGTGAGACGGAATCGCTCTGGCTCGCGCCGGAGGGCTACAAGCCACAGCTCATGGCACACATCGAGGCGCAGATCCGCCTCGGCACGGCGGGCTACATCGGCATCAAGGTCAACGCCATGAACGACGCGGACATCATGGCGCAGCTCGTGCGCGCGAGCGCGGCGGGCACGGAGGTGGAGCTGTTCGTGCGCGGCATCTGCTGTCTGCGGCCGGGCGTGCCCGGGCGCACAGAGCACATCTCGGTGCGCAGCATCATCGGACGGTATCTCGAGCACGAGCGCATTTTCGTCTTCGGCCGCGGGGAGGCGCAGGAAGTGTTCATCGGCTCGGGCGATCTGCTCGAGCGCAACACCGTGCGCCGGATCGAGGCCTTCACCGCCGTGACCGACCAGAACGCGCGCGCAGAGGTGCTCGAGGTGCTCAGCGCCATGCGGCGCGACAACCGGCAGGCGTGGATCATGCAGCCGGACGGCTCGTATCTGCGTCCGGAGCCGACGGGCGAGGCATTCGTGAGTCAGACATATCTGCACACGTATTTCGCCGGGCGCACCGTGCAAAAGCCCGCAGCCTCCGCCGCAGCTCAGCCGCAAAAAAAGCTGCCGTGGTGGCGGCGGCTGTGGAACTGGCTCAAAAATAACTGACGAAACAGACTTGACAAGCGCGCAAAAGCGCGTATAATGTATTTCACAATTCAACAGCCTTATCAAGAGTGGCGGAGGGACCGGCCCTGTGAAGCCCGACAACCTGCAGGTTCCTGCAAGGTGCCAAATCCGGCGGTGCAAATCGAAAGATGAGGATCTTCGCCTTTTCCAAGCGCTCCGTCGGCTGTCGGGGCGCTTGTTTCTTTTGCCCGGCACATCAGAAAGTGAGGAAAATACAATGGCACATCATCTTTTTACATCCGAATCCGTGACCGAGGGGCATCCCGATAAGATCTGCGATCAGGTCTCCGACGCGATCCTCGACGCGATCCTGGCGCAGGATCCGAACGGCCGCGTCGCCTGCGAGTGCACGGTCACGACCGGCGTCGTGAACGTCATGGGCGAGATCACGACCGAGTGCTACGTGGACATTCCGAAGGTCGTGCGCCAGACCGTGCGCGAGATCGGCTATGACCGCGCCAAGTACGGCTTTGACTGCGAGACCTGCGCCGTCATCACGAACATCGACGAGCAGAGCGCAGACATCGCCCTCGGCGTCGACCACTCGCTCGAGAGCAAGCAGACCGGCGAGGACGCGCTCGACAACGGTGCGGGCGATCAGGGCATGATGTTCGGCTACGCCTGCGACGAGACGCCGGAGCTCATGCCGCTGCCGATCTCGCTCGCGCACAAGCTGGCCAAGCGCCTGACCGCCGTGCGCAAGCAGGAGCTTGTGGACTATCTGCGTCCCGACGGCAAGACGCAGGTCACCATCGAATATGACGAGCAGAATCACCCCGTGCGCGTGCACACCGTCGTGCTCAGCACGCAGCACGCGCCGGAGGTCGACATGGCCAAGCTGCGCGCGGACATGATCGAGCTCGTCATCCGTCCGACCATTCCTGCCGAGCTGCTCGATAGCGACACCCGCTATCTCATCAACCCCACCGGCCGCTTTGTCGTCGGCGGCCCGCAGGCGGACTCCGGCCTGACCGGCCGCAAGATCATCGTCGACACCTACGGCGGCAGCGCCCCGCACGGCGGCGGCGCGTTCTCCGGCAAGGACCCGACGAAGGTCGACCGCAGCGCCGCCTACGCCGCGCGCTACGTGGCCAAGAACATCGTTGCCGCCGGGCTCGCCAAGCGCTGCCTCGTGCAGCTGGCCTACGCCATCGGCGTGGCCGAGCCCGTGAGCGTGTTCGTCGACACGCAGGGCACGGGCACCGTGCCGGATGCGCAGATCGCCGCGGCCGTGCAGCAGGTGTTTGATCTGCGCCCGACGGCCATCATCCGCGACCTCGAGCTGTCCCGTCCGATCTATCGCCAGCTCGCCGCCTACGGCCACATGGGCCGCGAGGAGCTCGGCGTCCGCTGGGAGGACACCGACCGCGTCGACGCCCTGCGCGCAGCCGTCGCCAAGACGAACGTTTAACCGGATGATCACAAAAAATCTCCGCAGCCGAATGGCAGTGTTCGTAAAACAGTTTTTGAGGGCAGCCGGTTGGCTGCCCTCATTATATACGCATACTTTCTTTTCTTGTTAATGTGTGCAATAATGTTTATGATAAAAATCAACAGACAAGTTAGAATTTGTCAAATTGAATCGTTGACGAGAAGGAGTAGAACTTGATTTTTTTAATTCTCAGTTTCTGTCCTGTAATCACTTATAAAAGATAACTAAAATTATAGCAGAAATAGAGAGGAGAATATCATATATGGACCAACAAGCAATAGGAAAATTTATAGCATACTGCAGACAGAAAAGAAATTAACACAAGCTCAATTGGCGGAGAAGCTGGGAGTTAGTGATAAATCCATTTCCAGATGGGAAACGGGAGTTTCCCATCGTTAAAGATACCACACCAAATATGACGACCCCACGCTTATACACTATCAGCTATATTAAAATGCAAGGATAGCAATTTGATACTGCTGTCCTTTTTGCATTTATGGATTAAACAAGCAGATTTAGAAATCTTGTAGAACATGAGTATAAGGTTGTTAAGAAATAGTGTGTTGTTATTGCTCGGTCAACCGACTATGATATATAGTGAATATTTTGTAAAAGATAGAATGTCTGGTGACAGATGAAAAGCAGCATAAAGAATAGCGGTGAAATTCAAACAAAGCAGCAGACCGACGCTGAGCGTCTGGGCGTTTCGGAAAACACCTTGGAATGGTTAGAGAAAATTGATAAACAGGCAGGGTGGCGCTTTAAGAACACCATCGACCCTGCGGATTTCGAGTGCCTTTTCATGCAGCACGGCATAGAAAAGGAGGGGCTGGCCTTCCCTTCCGATACGCTGAATTATTATAACGGCGAGCCGGACAACATTGTTTTCACAAATGACGTGGCTTGGGGCGGCGGCGACAGTCTGAGCATGCCGATTGCGTTTGTGTACGGCGGCGATGAGTACAGTGACGATGTGTACCGCATCCTGCGCAAGGAGCATAATTACAGCATCAACATGTCGCACAAAAAGCTCCGACGAACATGGCGAAGCTCACTCGCATAGAGCAGCACGCGCCGGATGTGCGGCGGTTTTATTTCCGCAGCGACGCCTGCCGCGACGAGGATTACCGCCACGCCATGAACGAGCTGACCGGCTTCAGCTTCACGACGAAAAAGCTGCACGACGACGCCCCGGACAGTCTGGCAATGCTGGCAGACTACCTGGGCAACGGAATAAAAAACGTAAGCGTCGCAAGACGCCCGTTTTAGGCATGATAAAGGGAGGGCATCGCCCTCGTTCTTTGCCCATTCCGCCTAAAAATTTAAAATAATCTGCTTGTTTTGCGGATATGGGTTATGCCATGCAAGTGAGACCCTTGACGAGCGGCGCGAGTGCGTCCGCAAGGACTCGGTGACCTACCGAGGTCAGGTGCATCCCGTCCACATCATTTATCTCTGCAACAGCTGCAGCGTCGAAAAATGCACAGCCAAGCTCCTCCGCTTTCCTGCGATAGGCGGCCGCAAGCCCGCGGGAGCGTTCGGTACAGCCTGGCCCCATGCCGGCGCCCTCCCAATGGTTTGCGACACAGGGCTTGATGGGAGCCGGAGATATAAGCAAAATATTCGGCTTCTTTCCCAAGCAATCAATGACGGCAACGCGTCGGGCAAGGCGTTCCATTCCCCTTGCTATAAGATCGGGATTGGCATTGAACATATCACGGCAGTCGTTGGTTCCAAGCATAATTATCAGAAGGTCCACCGGCTGATGAGTCATGAGTATCGGAGCAAGGACGTCTATTCCGCAAAAGTTTTCCTCGTAGATAGGGTCAGGGAAAACGGTGTTGCGCCCCGGCATTCCTTCCTCAAGTACTTTGTATTCCTCACCCAACAGGGATTCCAGCAGGCAGGTCCATCTCTCGTACTCATTGAATCTGTTACCACCATCCATGCAGTCGGCTGCATCGGCACACCAGCCATGGGTATTTGAGTCTCCGAAGCATACGATATGTTTTTTCTTGAAGGACAGTTTTGGCGCTTTCATTCATCTCCTGATTTTTTATTTTCGACATCGAGTACGGATAGAGAAGGTATGCGGGAGAGTTCCCCCGCATACCTCGGAAAATTTATTGTGCGTTGGCAAAAACTTGTCCGTGCGCTTTGCGCATAAAGGTGTAGGTTGCAAGACCAATCAGCATCGTCGCAACTGCGGCAACCATCATATTGCTGCGTGCGCTTTCGCCGAATATGCCGGCAATAAAGGGAACGACATATCCGCACAGGAAAACGCCAGAGCCCTCAAAGGCCTGAAGCAGACTCATTGCAGTGGTAAGATTTTTGCCTTTAGTTCCGAGACCGATATAGGTCTGCAGGGCGGAGATTGCGATCATGATGCCGAGCTGGCAGCCGATTGCTGCGATGTAGCAGCAGGCAACGGTGGGAATAACGGTGGGGAGAAATGTGCAGAAGCCGCCGAGCAGCAGTGCAACGGGGAGTGCCCAGCCCTTAAAGGCTTTCATCCAGAAGGAAACTGCGATGCAGCCGACCATGCTGACTGCGGTGCACAGTGAGTTTACGCCGCCGACAAGTGTGGAGTCGCCCAAACGCGCCTCATTGATAATAAAGTCGGAGTTGTTCAGATACCAACCGTTCCAGAAGATGCAGCCGAGGAAGTATGTTCCGAGCAAAAGAATCGCATACAGGGGCATACGACTGCCGGATTCCTCTGCTTCGCTCTTGCTTTCCTCAACCTTATGTTCAGCTTTGGAGTCGACGGATACATTGGGGTAAAACAGCATGACAAGAACAATGACGGGGATGATGACATATACGGTCTTAAAACCGCCCGCCCAGTTGCCGCCTCTTGCAAAGAAACCACAGATAAGGGCAAACAGCGTCTGACCGAGCATAAGAGCCGCCTGATGGAAGCCCATGACCTTGTCCTTCAGAGAGGCGGGCGCGATGAGAGGGAGCACAGATGCGTTGGCTGCCGCTACGATACCTGCGGGAATGCCCATAAGTGCGGAGCAGGCGACGATACCGGCAATGGGGAGCTCAACATATGCAACGACAAGGCCCGCAGCAACGGCAATGATGAGGCTGATTATAACAAGAGCCTTGCGGTTGAATTTTGCGAGCAAAAACGCCGAAGCAAAAGCAGAAAGCATCATAACCACAGCGGGGAGCGATGCGATGAGTACGGTTACGCTGTCCTGGCCGGGAAAAGCGGCGTAAATATCGCCGAGGACGATAGTTGTAAACGAATAAATGTACACTGTGAAAGATGACAACAGTACAACAATAAGCGAAATGGCTTTTTTCATAATACTCTCCAATCGAAAATTGTTACGCAGGCGGCGCGGCTTGGTCCGCCAATGCGCGCGCTTCGTTTTCTTCGACGCATTTTTGATATTTCTTATCACTCAGGCCGAAGAAGAACTGAAGTATAAGCTGGCAGGCGGCCATTATTGTCGGAATTATAAAGGTACCGAAGAGAATTCCGTTTCTGGCCGCGAAGGTCTGTGCGACATTCGGGATATAGTTGACGATATCGAGTACGACCGTGGTGAGTTTTCCGCCGATGGCAGCGCCAAGGGAAATATCAAGGGCGTAAATCCCGTAGATAAGCCCTGTCTGCAGCTTTCCGGTCAGCCAGAAGCCGTATTCAATGACGTTGGGAACCAGGAGATTTGCAAATCCGTAATGTGCGCCCTGGAAAACGGCGCTTGCAATAAATATAAAGAAGAGAACGCCGAAGTGCATCGATTTTGCGGCAGCGGCGGGGCCGATGGCACGGCAGATAAGGAAAAACGCCGTGTTGAAAACGATGCTCAGCACGAGCACGCATATAAAGCCGCGGCTGCTGTCCTTGAAAAGACGCACAAAATACTTAATCAGCAGTGCTCCGAGTATTGTAGCAACGGTGAACACACCCATTGCGATCGCATAGAAGTTTTCCATGTCAAAATAGTATTTGAATGAGTAAACCATCAGTGCGCTTTTAATGGTCATCAGAGTGTTTGCAAGAAGAACACTGATGAGAATGATAACGCAGGGGCGGTTTTTGGCAACGAGACCGAACTCTGATAAGAGATTTCGCTTTTCGGTTTTTTCTTTGCCTTGAGTTTCGACGATTTTTGAAGTGCCGTCGGGGTTGAGCTCGTATTTCTTCTGAACCAGATAGTTAAGGCCCATGCTCAGGAACCCGATAACTGCAAATACAACGGCCGCCCAGAAGAAGCCGCGTTTTTCGCTGCCGCCGCCGAAGGCGTTTACAAGGGGAAGAAATGCTGCGGAAACAAGAAACATCCCGATATTGAAAAACACCTCGCGAATGCCGATAATCTCGCTTCGCTCATCGACACTGGTCGTCATGTTGACAAGCTGCGCATGGGTGGGCGCACAGACGATGGTGTTCCAGATGCAGCCGTAGGTGCCGAAAATCAGCACGATCCAAATTATCCTGAAGGTCATACTGACGTTTTCCCAAGGAGCAAAAATAAGCGGAAGTCCTATGGTCATCGGCAGAATTCCGATTTTGAGCCAGCCTCTGTATTTGCCGCTTTTCCAATGGCATCTGTCGATGGCTATTCCAATCAGAAAGTCCGTTACTGTATCGCAGGACCTCGCGATCAGTATTATGTTGCCGGCAAGACCGACAGCAAGTCCGCAGACGTCGGTGAAATAATAAGTGAGGTAACTCGCAAAAATATTCCATGCAAGCAAGGTGCCCATACCGTCGCAGGACGACCATGCGAGCTTATCCGCAAATGGGATAGCTCCTTTTTTCGCTGTTTTTTCTTTCATAACAATTCTCACAATTCAGTATTATTGTCGTAATTTCGCACGGCTCATTGATAAATCGCTGACATTGTTTCCCGAAAATGTTTGCGGGAGATGCAAGACCACCCGCAAACAGGTTTTTATTCAAAGAGTATGTTTTTAATTATATCTGCCGGGCGGTGAGGTAGCCGGCACGAACTGCGGGTCCGACAAGGCCGACCTTGACCGCATCACCGATGATCCTAACGTCATATCCGGCCTGAATGAGTTCGTCGGCAAGAGCTGTGTTGGGAGTGTGGCCGATGGAGATAACGACGGTGTCACACTCGATCTCCTCGTTGAACTTTCCGGAAACCACGACGGAATGATCTTTGATTTCACTGACGGAAGTGCTCGCGCATACGCGCACCTTGTTCTTTTCGAGGTCTGCAAGCAGGGCATTGCGAGGCGTGTCAACTTCGTCCATCGCAATATCTTCCTGAAGTTCGACAATGGTGACGTTCTTCATGTAGGAGGCAATATGGTTAGCTGTTTCCGCGCCTGCGTGCCCGCCGCCGATGACAACGACGTTGTGACCGGTGTTAGCTTTGCCGGAAAGCACATCTGTGCCGAGCACGACAATGTCCTTGTCCCAGCCGGGGATCTTGCGGGGCACGACGGGAGTGGTTCCCGTTGCTGCTATTATAACATCGGGCTTTACAGAATCAACAAGCTCCTTCGTGACGACAGTGTTCAGGATGACGGGAACATTGAGCTTCTTGAGCTCGTGCATCTGCCATACGATGAATGCGCCCAACTCGCCCTTGCAGGGAGGCACGGAAGCGAGTCTGTATTTGCCGCCGGCCCAGCGGTCCTTGTCATAAACGCTGACACGGTGACCGCGTTTAGCAGCGCCTATTGCAGCCTCGAGTCCGGCAGGGCCGGCACCGATAACAAGGACATTCTTGGGACTGTCGGTCATAACGGTCTGATACTCCGCCTCGGACTCGTGTCCGATGATGGGGTTAAGTTCGCAGGTGCCCGACTGTTCAAGGTTTACGTTTGCATCGCAGCCGTGCAGACAGCCGACGCAGGTGCGTATGTCTGCAAAGCAGCCTGCTGCAGCCTTGTTAGGCGTCTCGGGGTCAGCTATAGACTGCCTGCCCATCGCCACCATGTCAGCTTTGCCCGACTTGATGATAGCGTTGGCAACACGGGTGTCGTTAATTCTGCCAATTGCGTAAACGGGAACGGAAACAACCGATTTGACCTCTTTCGCGTTGTTAGCGATCCAGCCGTGCTCGGTGTACATGGAGGGGATTATCTGATCGCCGGATCTGTAAACGCCGACGGAAACACCGAAATAGTTGACGCCGGCTTCCTCGAGAAAAGGAACATAGGCCTTCGTGTCTTCAATGGTAAGACCGCCGGAAACCCATTCGTCGCTGGACAGTTTGTAGCCGATGATGAAATCGGGACCTGTCTGTTCGCGGACCTCGCGAATAATTTCAAGGGCAAATCTCATTCTGTTGCAGAGGTCGCCACCGTATTCATCGGTTCTCTTGTTGGAGTAGGGGGACATGAACTCCTCAATGAGGTAACCGTGCGCTCCGTGAAGCTCGCAGCCGTCAAAGCCGGCGGCCTTCGCTCTTGCCGCAGCCTGACCAAACTGTTTGACTACGAGCCGAATTTCGGCGGCGGTCATTTCATGGGGCATCATTTCGGGGCTGAAGGGGCAAGGAATGGCGGATGGCGCCCAAGGAGTGTCTGCGTCGATTACGCCGACCTGGCGACCGGGGTGATGGAGCTGAACGATGCTCAGCGCGCCCCACTTATGAAGTCTGTCGGTGTATTCTTTGAAGCCGGGAATGTGCTCGTCTTTCCAGAGTCCGCCGATATACTGATGACCTTTGCCGGCGACATTTGTTATCGCAAAGTCCTCCGTGATGATCATCGCAAAGCCACCTTTGGCCTTGGCTTCGTGGTATGCGGCAAACCTTTCGGTGCAGCTTCCGTCCTCCTCGCACAGGTTCATTACCATTGCGGGAACGATGCAGCGGTTTTTGAGTTGTCTGTTATTTATCGTGATTGGGCTGAACAAACTGTCTAACATTTGCAAGTCTCCTTAAATAATGTGTCAACAGCAAGCAGGACGCAGGAAATCGCTTCGTTTTAGGGAATCGTCCGTTTCCTGCGTCCACTTACTCGAGACAAATCAGATTTCTATTTGATAGAGGGTATTACCACTGGATGACTTCGTCGTCCCAGCCGTCCTGAGGAGCTGCGCAGAGGGTATCATAGAAGGAGAGCTTGCTGATAAACCATTTGCCGTTGGGGTCAAGATTGCCGTTTTCGTCGATTTTGACATACTCGTCGTTGTACTTGCCCTGCTCGAGGAAGCTCTTGCTGCCGGTTTTGGCACGGCCTTCAAACATACGGAATGCGCCGAACATGTTCCACTTGCCGGTGGCGTGAACGCCGTCGTCAGCGACAGTGATCTGAGGAGCCATGGGGTTATGGCCGAGAACACCCTTGAGGGGAACGCCGTCCATCTGGGTCTGGTAGAACTGGAAGAGCTTTTCGATCTCTTCGCGGTTGTTTCCGCCGCCCCAGGGCTGAGTGGGGTCACCGACCCACTGTGCATCGGGAGCAAAGAGCTCCTTGATCAGGGTCCAGTTGTGGTTGTCATCGCACATTGCGCTGTAGCGAGCCTTGAGAACTTTAATCTCCTCAATATCCTTGAGCTTCTGTACTTCCTTGGCGAGTTCTTCGAGTGTGATAGCCATTTTTGTTTCCTCCTTAAAAATTTTATTTGTTTGTTAATGATCGAGCATTGACCGCAATCATTGGTTCTGTTATATTAATATCACACTCAGCAGCACAATTCTTTTGATATTTCGTTAAAAAATACAAATATATTTTATTTTTCAGCATAAATATTGTGATTTTACACATAAATATAGATATTTTACAATGGACCATTTGCGCTTCACCGAATTATTCCGAAGAATTTATACGCTTTGCTTCGCTCTGCACGCTAATATATAGAAATAAATTATTTTAATACGATATAACTATTTTACAATCGAGGTGTGTTTAATGGGCGTTCTTCCTACTATGCGTTCCGACAAATCAGAGATCCTACCGTATAATTTCAAGGACTATTATGCGTTTATAGGTCTTGAAAAGCTATCTGACCACCCGAGCTTCCGGATGTTTAACCACTGGCATGATGCTGTAGAAATAATCGTGCCAATACGCGGGCATATGGTGTACAGTATAAACGGTGAGCTTGTTCACCTGGATGAAAACAACGGTGTTTTCATCAATTCCAACCAGATACACTACGGTTTTTCCGCCGACAACACCGATTGCGAATTTGTTTTTGCATTGTGGCATCCGCTTATCCTGTGTGCCACAAACAGTATAGAAAAAAACTATGTGAAGCCGATTACAGACAATGCGGCAATACCTTATATACGTCTCAATCGCGAGATCGATTGGGAGAAAACAATCATGGACGATGCGTGTGAGCTTAACGCGCAGCTATATGCACCCTCTGCACCACTGGCTCTTCAGAGTTTGATTTTTAAAATGTGGAAAACGATTTTTGATAATACTGCCCACGAAGAGGATGACAGTTCCCACGTTTCCCCACAACTTTCGATTCTGAAGGATATGCTCTCTTATGTTCACGAACACTATCCCGAGAAAATTTCGCTAAACGACATTGCCAATGCCGGCAAGATCAGCATAAGCAGCTGCAATACTATATATAAGAAATACTTAAAAGAGTCTCCGATAAAACATTTGCTCAATTATCGCCTGATGAAAAGCTGCGAACTGCTGATAGAAAATGCGCTGTCCGTAACGGAGATTGCATTTGATGTGGGGTTCGCGAATACGAGCTATTATATAGATACTTTTAAGAAAAGATATGGCTGCACGCCGAACGAATACCGGAAACGCAACAAGCTGTCGGAAATATTTACACCGAACCCCGGCAGTATTTTATAACTTGCTTCACCCTACCCGTAATCCCGTTAGGGTATCAGTATAGAATTATTATCTCGTGCAGCATCTCTACTGCCCAATTAATAAAAAAAGCATCCCGGTTTGAACTGATATAGTTCCCTTGAAGTAGACCATGGAAATAACCAAAACTACTTCAGGGGGATTATTTTATGTCCAGGTCACCAACAACGCCGAAATTCAAGATACAGATGTGTCAGTTGTATTTGTCAGGAAAATGCACATATGCAGGGCTTGCAGAAACATACAACATCAGCAAAAGAACACTTCGGGAATGGGTGTTAAAATATAACGCAAATTGCAAGTGCAAGTTGGACACCTGCACTTGCAATTTGCGTGATAAAATGGATACGGCTGTCAAAGGAAATAAAAAGGTTAAAAAAGTGATTGTCGTATCTGGTGGGGAGTATTATTCGTGTGTACGATTGCTATTGTTGCAAGTATCTTGGCATAAACGCCCAAATCTAAAAAACAGTTTGTGCAGATAGCGGCAAGCACGAATTTATTGGGCAGGCCAGGGGCGCACTTCTATGCACTTTTCGTTGTATCTTGCAGCGCGCGAGTTTGCGCCGCAGAAGCTTTCCCTGTGTAAGGGGCGGAGGCGTTGTCAATCCCTCCGTCAGCCTAACGGCTGACAGTTCCCTTTCGATGCCTTTTGCAAAAAATCCAACCTATGATCGTAATCACAGGTCGGATTCCTGTTTTATGAATCTCCGCAGCCGAAGCTGCGGAGATTTTTTCATGTGTAAGAATACGCATGTCCCCAGGTGGCGTTTTCGTAGCCGGCGAGGAAATCAATATTTGCGTGCTCGATCGGCGAGAGCGTATTGCTATCAAACGATGTGCCCGGCACCGTACCGTGATACCAGCTCTGCGCCTCGAAATATGCTGCGATCTGCGGCGTCTGGAAGATGCGGCCGTGGCGCGCGTAGATCTCATTGCGCGCGAGGCAGCACTGCTCCCACGTGAGGCCCGCCACATCCGCCTACGTGAGCCGGCGCGTGGCGCTGTCCGGCAGGATATAGCCGCCGTCGGCCGGCTTTGGCGTGGGCGTCGGCGTCGGCGCTGCACTCGGCGTCGGTGCGGCGGAGGGCTGCGCCGTGGCTGTCACGACCGGCGTCACTGCGGCGACCGGGTCCTTCGGCTTGGGCTTGACGTTGAGCGCGATGAGCAGCACGATCAGCGCCACGCCAAGCGCGGCAAAGATCGCAATGAGCAGCGCCTTGCTGCGCGGTGCGTCCTGATCCTCCGGCGCGGGCTCGTAAGGCGTGTCGTCCTCCCAGCCGGGCACCGGCGGGTCGTCGACCCACGTGTTGTCGGGCGGCGGATCTGCCTCGTCATCCCAGTCGCCGACCGGGATGTTCTCATCCTGCCAGCCATCCGGCGGCGTGGTCTCGTCCGGCGGCGTCTGCTCCGCCCCGCAGTAGGGGCACCAGACCGCATCGTCCGGAATATCTCGTCCGCAGTAGGTACACTGCATTGGCTTCACCTGCCCTTTCCCACACACGTTGTTTTCCTCAATATACCATGGTATACATTCTGCCGCAAGATAAAAAATGTCCCCCGGTGCTGCCGGGGGACAAATTGCGTCCTGTTAGCCTGCGATGCGCTTTGCGCCCACGTAGTTTTTCAGGTAGTAGCTCGAGCTCAGGTCGCTGATGACGACGCAGCCTGCGCCGGAGCTGCTGTGGATGAACTGGCCGTTGCCGATGTAGATACCGACGTGGCCGATGCTGGAGCTGTTGCTCGCAAAGAACACCAGGTCGCCGATCTGGAGGTTCGCCTTCTCGACGTAGGTGCCGTTGTTGTTGTAGATGCTGCTGGCCACACGGCTCATGGAATAGCCGCAGAGCTTGTACACGTAGTTGACAAAGCCGGAGCAGTCAAAGCCGGACGGGCTCATGCCGCCGTAGACATACGGCGCGCCCATGTACTGCTTGGCCGTGGCAACGATCGTCTCGCCGATGGAAGTGCTCGGCGTGCTTCCGCCGCCGTTGCCGCCCTCCGTCTTCGTGGTGGAGACATACGCGCTGTTGACATAGCCCTTGACACCGTTGATGGTGACGGCCGTCCAGTCGCCGCTCGTACCGGTGATCGTCAGCGGAGTGCCGTTGTTATACGTACCGAGGATGGAGTAGCTCGTGCCGGCGCCGGAACGCAGACGCACATCATTGCCCTTGATGTAGCCGGTCTGGCTCGTCGAGCCGCCGCTGCCGGGCTTGGTCGTGGTCATGTAGTCCTTGCTGACATAGCCGTCCTTACCGCCGTAGCTGACCTTGTACCAGTTGCCGCTCTCGCCGGTGATCGTCATCTCGGTGCCGGTGTTATACACGCCGAGGATGGAGCTGGTCGTGCTCGCGCCGGAGCGCATACGCACACCCGTGCCCTTGATGTAGCCGGTCTTGCTGTCCGCGCCGCCGGAGACGTAGTCCGAGCGGATGTAGCCGCTCGTGCCGCCGATGGTGACCTTCGACCAGCCGTTTTCCGTGCCGGTCACGGTCAGCGCCGTGCCGTTCTGGTAGGTGCCGAGGATGGAGTAGTTCGTGCCCGGGCCGGAGCGCATACGCACATCGCTGCCCTTGACCGAGCCGTTGGAGCCGGACGCGCTGCCGCCGCTGCTCGTCACGCCCGACAGGGACAGATAATTCGAGTAGACATAGCCGTCCGTGCCGTTATAATCGACCTTGTACCATGCGCCGCTGACGCCGGTAACGGTCATCGTGGTGCCGGAATTGTAGGTGCCGAGAATAGAGCTGCTCGTGCTTGCACTGGAGCGCATACGCACGTAGCTGCCACAGATCGTACCGGTGCCGAAGCTGGCATCCATGTCATTGGCGCGTTTGAGGTAATCGGAAGATATGTAGCCGACGGTGCCGTTGTAGACCACCGTGGCCCAATTGCCGCTGGACCGCTCGGACACCACAACATGGGTGCCGGCCGGGAGCGTCGAGATAATGCCGTAATTCGTACCGGCGCCCGTTCGAAAGTTCACGGCCGTCGTCGTGGTCGCGCCGCCGGCAGTCGCCGCGGAGGCCGAAACGGCCAGCGTGAGCGCAAAAATCACGGAGACAACAGTTGTTTTCAGAAATCGTTTCGCCATAGAATCATCCTTTGCTTAGTTATTCGCAAGCGCGCGGTCCAGCCACACAGCCGCCACGTCCATGGCGTTGTACAGCCCGTCCTTTTCTGTCTTTTTGACCACACGGTCGCGGGACTTCAGATCCGGATCCGTCAGCTGGAGCTGCACGGAGACCCGCGTCGCCACGTCGAGATCTTTGACCTTCTTCGTGTCGAGGATCTGCATCATGATGATGTACTTGTCAGCCATGCTGCCGTAATAGAGCAGGTTGTCCTTGCGGCGCAGCGGATGGCCTTTGTAGCACAGTTCATTCGTTTTTGCTGCCAATGAGATACACCTCCGATACCACTGTTTTCAAATTGTAACACATTTCAATCATTTTGTCAACACCGCGCAGACCGGGCCGGGAAAGCACGACCCGGCTGCGGGGGAACACTGCGTTTATTCCGTGTCGCCTGTGTTCTGTGTCTTGGAGAAGTCCCCGAAGATGCCGGTCGGCGTACCGACATTCGGCGTCGGGAAGCTCTTGGTCGCCAGATCCTTATGGATCGGCTCCATGACCAGCTTCCAGATCTGGGCGGCGGGGTTGCCGGAGAAGTTCATATACTCGGGCATATCGTAGCCGGTCCAGACGGCGGCCACATAGTACGGCGTAAAGCCGACAAACCAGCGGTCGCAGTTGTTTGTGGTCGTACCGGTCTTGCCGCCGACAGGCATACCGCTCAGGCGGGCCTCGCTGCCCGTGCCGCTGTTGACGGCATTGCAGAGCATGTCGGCCATGTTCCACGCGGTATTGGCCTTGAAGGCCACGATCGTGCGCGCGGGGTTTTCGAGCACGATCTCGCCGCTGGAATCCTTGACGTAGGAATACGTGCGGCCATAGGTGAACACGCCGTCGTTGACGAAGGCGGAGTACGCCTGCGTCATCTCGCGCACGGTGATGCCGTTGGTGAGCTGGCCGAGGGCGAGCGGCGCGTAGTCGCAGTCGGACTCGGCAAGGCTCGTAACGCCGAGCTTATCCTTGAGGAACTCATACGATGCGCGCGGCGTGAGCTTGTCCAGGATCTGCGCCGAGACGGTGTTGAGCGAGCGCTGCAGCGCCTCGCGGATGGTGATGACACCGTAGTTGCCGCCGCCGGAGTTTTTCGGGTACCAGCTCGTGCCGGTCAGCTTGATATCCGCCGCGTCGTTGACCTGCGTATACTGCGTGATGAGACCGAGCTCCATCGCGGGACCGTAGGTCGCGATCGGCTTGATGGACGATCCGGGCGGACGCTTGGACTGCGTGGCGCGGTTTGTGCCGAAGTTGATGGTCTTTTCGCCCGTACCGCCGGACAGGCCCTTGATCTCACCGGTGTAGGGATCCATGATGACGATGGCGGACTCGAACTGCTGGCCGGAGGCCGACGGGCGCTGCGGCATGTTGTCGAGGTTGGTATAGACGTCGTCGATCGCCTGCTGGATGCTCGCATCGTAGCAGGAATAGACCTGATAGCCGCCGGAATAGAGCAGCGTGCGCGCCGTGTCACGGCTGACGCCCTTTTGCTCGACGAGGTCGTTGAGCACGTCGTTGATGACGGCCTCGGCATAGTAGCTGTAGATGGTCTGGGTGCGCTCATCGGATTCGCTGCGCACGAACACGAGCTCCTGCGCCACGGCCTCATCGTACTGCTCCTTGTTGATCCAGCCCTGCTCATACATCTGCTTGAGGATGGTCTCCTGCCGGGTTTTATTGTTCTCGCGGCTGATGAAGGGGTCGTACTTCGAGGGGTTGTTCGTGATGCCGATGATGCTCGCGCACTCGGCGAGCGTGAGGTCCTTCGGCTCCTTGCCGAAGTAGGTCTCGGCGGCAGTGTAGACGCCGTTGCAGCCCTCGCCGAAGTAGACGATGTTGAGGTACCACTCCATGATCTCTTCCTTATCATAGGACTTCTCGAATTCGAGCGCCTGGAAGATCTCGAGCAGCTTGCGCTGCACGGTGATATCGTCCTGCTTGGTGAGGTTTTTGATGAGCTGCTGCGTGATGGTCGAGCCGCCGAAGTCGTTTTTCATCGACAGGAACATGTTGATGAACGCCCCCGTCGTGCGGTACCAGTCCACGCCCTTGTGCTTATAAAAGCGCTTGTCCTCGATGGCGACGGCCGCATGCTCCATGTCCTTGGGGATGTCGGCATAGTCGACCCAGACGCGGTTTTCCGTACTCGAGAGATTCGTGAGGTTCTGCCAGTTGCCGTCGGCGTCCTCATACAGGATCGAGCTCGAGAGCGAGACCGTAAAGTCCGAGAGCTGCACGTCCAGATCCGTGGACAGGCAGTTTTTCACGTAGTACGCGAAGATGCACAAAAACAAAAGCCCCGTGACGAGCAGGATCAAAAAGATCGTGCCGATCACGCGCATGATCGTGCCCGCGACGCTGACGGTCGCGTCCGCAGCCTGTGCCGCGCGTGGGGCAGATGCCGGTTTCGGTCGTTTTGCCATAGGCAATGGCCACCTCCCTGAGAATACATGTAAGCGGGGGAAACAGCGGGTCAGAGACCCGGTCAAAGTCCAGCGCATAAAAACGGTTAAATGATATTATAGCACACTCTGTCAACACCGGATAGCCCTTCGCGCATTTTTGTCCGGCGCGTATGGTTTGCGCGCACATTGGGCAAACTTTCCGGTGAAAGGAGCGTGGCATATGAAACGAACGCTGGCACTGACGGTCGTGACGGCGCTGTGCGCCGTGTCGCCCTTCGCCGCAGGCGCGGCGATCTCTTCCCTGCAGCAGCCGGACGCACCGGTCACCTCGTATGACGGTGCGCAGGCGGAATTTGTTCTGCGCGATTATGAGGGGTATGTGAGCGTGTTCGCCCCCGGCGGCGACCGCAAGCCCCTGCAGGTGACCGGCATCGAGACCGCCGGACTGCGCCGTACCGACCGCGAGCTGCTGCGCGGCGGCATCACCGTCGGCAGTCAGGAGCAGCTTTTGCTGCTGCTGGAGGATCTCGGCTCGTAAAAAGACTTGATTTTAGCCGCCGAATAGGGTACACTGAAATCAGAAAAAGATCACGACTGGAGGATACCCCGATGAGTGAAGCATTCGGCAGTGATTATCTGACGATCGAGGACGAGGACGGCAACGAGTTCGAGCTGGAAGTGCTCGACGAGTTTGAGCTCGACGGACAGAGTTATCTCGCGGCGCTCCCCGCCGACATGGACGAGGACGACCCCGATTTCGGCATCGTCCTGCTCAAGATCATCGAAGAAAACGGCGAGGAGCTCTTCGGCTCCATCGACGACGATGACGAGCTGGACAAGGTGTATGATTATTATATGCAGGAAGTCTTCGCCGACGAGGACGAGGATGAGACGGCGGACGCGGAGGAATAACTTTCTGCACAGTGCATAGCATGGGAGTAAGTCCTGCTGTGTGCGTGGAGCACGGTTTGTGCTCAGAGCCCATTTAAACCCACATCTCTCATAAGGGATGCCAGAACTTCCGCTGCGGATTGCAGGCCTCCCGGCCGGCTGAAAGATGCCGGTTGGACGTTGGAAGCAAAGAAACAGCAGAGAGGCGACCCACCTGCCTTCTTGTGCAGGTTGTAACTGGGCTCACACGGCATTGGCGGGCTGGCCGGCAGCGAAAGCTGCCGGCTTTTTTCTTGCCCAAAAGGGCAAGAAAAAAGCCGGATCTTATCCGAGGCGGATGAGGTAGAAAGGCCACGCCACCTTCTCCATGAGGGAAAGGCTCAAAAAATGCGCAGCGCAATCCATTGACAACCTCTCCCGCCGGGCTTATCATAACCGCGGCGGCACGCGCTGCGTGCCGAATCCCACACAGACGAAAGGAAATCCGCCATGCTCCGCTTCCAGAACGATTACTCCGAGGGCGCCCACCCGAACGTGCTGCGCGCCCTGTGCGACACGAATCTCAGCGCCACCCCGGGCTATGGGCTCGACGACGACTGCCGCCGTGCGGCCGACGCCATCCGCGCCCGCTTTGCCTGTCCGGATGCCGACGTGCACTTTCTTGTCGGCGGCACGCAGACGAACCTGCTCGCCGCGACCGCGTTCCTGCGCCCGTGGGAGGCAATGGTCGCAGCCGACACCGGTCACGTCAACGTGCATGAGACCGGCGCGATCGAGGCCACCGGTCACAAGGTGATCGCCGTGCCCGGGGCAGACGGCAAGCTCACCCCCGCCGCCATTGCGGCCGCCGCCGCGCAGCACTGCGCCCAGCCTGGCATCTACGATGAGCACATGGTGCTGCCGCGCATGGCATACATATCCGACACGACGGAGCTCGGCACGGTCTACACGAAGGCAGAGCTGACCGCGCTGCGCGCTGCGTGCGATGCGCATGGGCTGTACCTGTATCTCGACGGTGCGCGCCTTGCGCAGGCGCTCACCGCCGCGGGCAACGACCTGCGCCCCGAGGATCTGCCGCAGCTGTGCGATGCGTTTTACATCGGCGGCACGAAAAACGGCCTGCTCTTCGGCGAGGCGATGGTCATCGTCAACGACGCGCTCAAGCCGGGCTTTCGCCGCGCGATGAAGCGCAGCGGCGCCATGCTGGCAAAGGGACGTCTGCTCGGCGTGCAGTTTGCCGCCGCGCTGGAGCAGGACCTCTGGCTCGACATGGGCCGCCACGCAAACGCGCAGGCGCAGCGCATCGCGGCCGCGCTCTCGAATCTCGGCGTGCCGATGTATGTGCCCTCGCCGACGAACCAGATCTTCCCCATCCTGCCGGACGATCAGATCGCGCGGCTGCAGGAGCGGGTGGCGTTTTACACGAACACCCGCGTGGACGAAACGCACCAGGCCGTGCGCTTCGTGACCTCGTGGGCGACGACCGATGCGCAGGTCGACGCGCTGCTCGCGCTGCTGAACGAAGTGCTGGGCTGAGCAGACACCGCAGGGTTTCCTGAATAAAACAAGGGGGCGGACGCCGCATGGCGTCCGCCCCTCAGCTTGTCCAAAGAACCTCGTAGAGTTTGCGCCCGCAGGCGCAAAGAAAGTCCGATCATTTTCTCCGGCGACATGTGCGGCGGAGAAAATACCGTTCAGGCTGCAAGTGTGGAATTTGCGCGCCGGCGGCGCGCAAATTATGCACACAACAGACTGCAACCCCTTTGTCAAAAAAGTAGTACTTTTTTGACAGTCTAAGCGCCCGACGCGAACTGCGTCGGGCGCTCCGGCTTATAAATGCTCCTTTTGCATCTTCGCCCAGCGGCGGGGATACTTCGGCGGCGTGGCCGCCGTCTTGCGGATGACGACAACACTGTGCGTCACGTCCGTACCGGGCACGGTATACGTCACCGTGCGCTCATATGTGCCGCCGAGCTTCCGGATGGCGCTGCGCGCCTCGTCGAGCTCCGCGGCGCAGTCCGGCCCTTTCATGGCCAGAAACACGCCGCCCGTGCGCACAAACGGCAGGCACAGCTCGCACAGCAGGTACAGCCGCGCGACGGCGCGCGAGACCGCCGCGTCGAACCGGCCGCGCAGCTCCGGCGCTTCTTCCGCGCGCGCGTGCAGGCACGTCACATCCGCGAGCCCGGTCGCGGCGCAGACATCTCCGAGAAAGCGCACGCGCTTATCCAGACTGTCGAGCAGCGTGAGCGAAATGTCCGGCTGCGCGATCTTCAGCGGCAGACCGGGAAAACCCGCGCCTGTGCCGACATCAATGACCGACTTTCCGGCAAGCGGCTCGACCGTCAGCAGCGCGGCCGAGTCGAGAAAGTGCAGCTGCGCCACGTCCGTCTCGCCGTGGATGGTCGTCAGGTTCATGACCTTGCTGCGCTCCTCGAGCAGCTCGTAGTATGTCTCAAAGCGGGTCAGCGCCGTCTCATCGAGCGGCAGACCCAGCGCGGCAAAGCCCGCGCGGAGCAGTTTTTCCATGTGCGCCTCCGAATGTATCTGTTGCCGCCATCTTACCACATTCCCGCGCGCACGTCCAGCCCCGGGCGGGCAATGGGGCAAAGCCCACGATCACCGGCAGCCACGAAAAGCCGCCCACACGAGTCTCCGTGCGGGTGGCTGCAGCGTGTCAAAAAAGCCTCGCAGAGTTTGCCGCCCGCAGGCGGCAAAAAAGTGAAATCATTTTCTCTCGCGACATGTGCGTGAGAGAAAATACTGCTCAGGCTGCAAGTGTGGAATTTGTGCGCCACAGGCACACAAATTCTGCGCGCAGCAGACTGCAACCCCTTTGTCGGAAAACCCTCCGGGTTTTTCGACAGTCTTAAACCGCCCGCACGGGTCTCCGTGCGGGCGGAAATGCTGTCTGTGCAGCTATTATGCGTAAAAGACGTGGTCGCCGATCGTGGTCGTATAGGTCAGGCAGCGGTTGAACCACGCGGAGTTGCAGGCCGCGGGGTTGATGAAGTACATACTCTCACCGACCGTGTTATACCCCTCAAAGGCGAGCTTTGCCGCGAGCACGGCATCCTCATCCGGCGTGAGACCGATGCTGCCGTCCGCCGTGGGCGAAAACTGCGCCACGCCGCTGCGCCGGTCGAACACGACCTCCTTGACACTGTTGGGGAAGCGCTCGTCCGCCACGCGGTTGAGCACGACGTTGCCGACCGCGATCTGGCCGTCCATAGGCTGGTTGCCGGCCTCCGCGTTGATGATGTGGCTGAGCCAGTAGACGTCACGCGCGCCGTAGAAGCTCTCGCCGCTCTCGAGCAGCTGCTGCCCGGACGCATCGACGCGCAGGCTGGTATTGTCCGCGCTGAACGTGGCCGTGACGCCGAAGATCTTCTCCAGATCCGCCAGCGGCAGCACCACCTTGCCGTCAAGGGCGTACACCCCGTCGGGTGCGTAGAAGCAGCGGCCGTTGGCCGTGTAGCTCACAGCGCCGTAGGTCGCCGCGATGTCCGCGCCGTCGACCGTGACGGTCTGGGTGTCACCGTCGGTGACGGTCGTGCTCTCAAGGCCGAGTATCTCGGCAAACGCATCCGCCGAAAGCCAAGCCGCACCGTCGATCACATAGCAGTAACCGCCGAAGCTGTCATCGATGTACACGGGCGTGTAGTCGCAGGTGACCGTCTCGGTATAGTCCGCAGCGTCCATGCCGACGGCAAGCGTGCGCACGACAGGCGACGTCGCCTGCGCGGCGGCCTGCACCGCCAGCTTCTCATCGCGCTCGGGCGCAGACAGGGACGCATCCCCGCTCAGGACCGCTCTGGCCGACAGGGCATCCCCGTCCAGCCCGGCGGCCAGCACCGGACTCTCACCGGCGAGCCAGAAAAATCCGCACAATAAGCCGCAAAGCAGGCAGACGATGCACATCAGCGACAGACCCGATCTGACGGACTGTCCGGCTCTCTTGATTTGTTTCATGACGTGCAGCCTCCTTTGCTGTAACTTTTTCGGGTCCGGCGGGCACAAAGGATTTCAATCCACGCACCCTAAGGCGTGTTTTGCACACGACGCCTTGCCCCGTTATGGATAATTATATTCATTTTCCGAGTCGTTCGCAATCGGCAAAATGCACAAAGCAGCTTTTTAAGTTCTGAATAAAATCCACAATAAAACGCCGAAATAACAAAATACAGTATATATTTACGTTGTTCGACACAAGAAATTGTGTTGTCTACTTTGACCAAATCCGACGTTTCGACGCATTCTGACCAAAAAGAAAAGATGCAAGTTCGCAAAATTTTCTTGCAAACTTGCATTATGTAAACCATTTTAATTATTTGAAAGAATTATGTAAATCTTTTTCCCGCCTTACAGCGCCTGTTTCAGTGCCTGTGCAAGCTGATCCGGGCAGGATGTCGGCTTCAGTCCGCAGCGCACGCCCTCCAAGCGTTCGATGGCCTGCTGCACCGGCATCCCCACCAAGAGCCGCGAAATGCCCTGCAGGTTGCCGCTGCACCCCCCTTTCACCTCAACTTTGCGGATAATCCCGTCTTCAACCTCCACCTGCATCAAGCGCGAGCAGACGCCTTTCGGCCGGTATGTGATCGTCATAGCGACGCCTCCTTTGTATTTTTGCCGCTCACAGTATAGCAGATACGGTGACATAATTCCAGCCCAAAAACCATATATATTGTGGAGAATGCGTTTGGAGGTGGGCAGATATGACACTGCGGCAAAAATTGGCCTGTGTGGGGCTGGCCGTGTTCGGTTTGCAGATCGCGTCGGCTGCGGCAGGCGGCGCGCCGCTCAGGGACCGGCTGCAGCGCTGGTTCGACCCGGAGCAGCTGCTGCTGGCTTCGGTGCGCATGGAGCTCGGTGCTCCGCCGGTGGCTGTCTCCCCCACACCGGAGGCAGCAGCAGCGCTCAGCGCCGCCTCACCCGCACCGGAGGTGACCCCCGTCCCCACTGCGGACGACGACGTGGAAAACGCCCCGACCGCGACAGCCGACGGGCTGCCCATCGTGGCGACGAGCATCGCCGGCGGGCTGACGGTCAAGAACGAGACAGACATCCCCGTAAGCGTCGCCGCTCTGCTGCAGCAGGGGCCGGCTACTGTACTGCCGGCGGGCGAGCCGCAGATCCTCATCATGCACACGCACGCGAGCGAGGCCTTCACCCCGGCGGGACACGATCTCTACGCCGCGAGCGACACCTGCCGCACCGAGGACACCAATTATAATATAGTGCACGTGGGCGACGTGCTCGCCGACACGCTCACGAACGCGGGACTTGAGGTGCTGCACGACCGGACGATCTACGACTACCCGAGCTATACGGGTTCGTACAGCCGCTCGGGCGCGGCCGTGCAGGAGTATCTGAGCCAATACCCGAGTCTGCGCATCGTCATCGACCTGCACCGCGACGCACTGTGCTCCGACAGTGTGGTCTACAAGACCGTGGCAGAGCTCCCGGATGCCGCGTGCGCGCAGGTGATGCTGCTCGTGGGCACGAACGCGTCGGGGCTCTATCACCCGCACTGGGAGGAGAATCTGCGTCTGGCGGTATACCTGCAGGATGCGGCCGTGCAGGCGCATCCGACGCTCATGCGGCCGATCACGCTTGTGAACGAGCGCTACAACCAGCATCTCACGCGCGGCTCGCTCATCATCGAGGTCGGCAGCAGCGGCAACACGCTTCAGGAGGCCGTGCGCGCCGTGCGGTTGTTCGGTGAGAGCGCGGGCGCAGCGCTCGCGGCGCTCGTGCAGTGACCGGATGCGACAGCGTGCGACATATTATAATAGGTATAAAAACACCCCCGTCGGGTGAGAATCTCCGCAGACGGAGCTTCCGGCCAAGGGGGGTGTTGAGAGATGCAGGTCCGCCATTACATGACCGCTGCCGCCGCCGTGACGCATCCGGACGAGCCGGTCGTCGCCGCGGCGCGGCTGATGCGCCAGCGCGGCATCGGCGCGCTGCCGGTGTGCGAGGACGACGGAACGCTCGCCGGCATGCTCACCGACCGCGACATCGTCGTGCGCTGTGTTTCCGCCGGCGATGATCCGCAGACTGCGACCGTGCGCGGCATCATGTCGCGCGATCCCGTGACGATCGAGGCCGATGCCGACGTGCGCACCGCGATGACCGCCATGCGTGCTGCGCAGGTGCGCAGGCTGCCCGTAACCGAGGGCGGCAAGCTCGCGGGTGTCCTCTCGATCGACGACATCGCCCGCTCCGGCAAGTGGGACATGGAGTGCGCGCAGGCGCTGTGCGGCATCACAGCGAATGTCTGCAGGCGGTGAAGCGGCGCACCCCGGCCTTCTCCTCGGGGAGGAGGCTTTGATTGGCTGCGGCTGTGTTCCCGCCCCTCCCCCTGCGCGTATGCGCAAGTCTTCTTCCTCCCGGCCGCGCTGTACCCGCGCGGCCGGCCTTTTTGCGCATCTCCCGCACTGCACCGCGCACAAATTGCGCACAAACGCCAAAACACGGCGCAGAAAACACAGCAATCTGCACAATCTTGAGAATCATTCGCAAAAAGTGCTTTACAAATGCGGACAGCCGTGCTATCTTAATATCAGTAATAATTCCTGTTACTAATATCGAAGGAGGTGCTTCGATGCCCATCCGCAAAAACAGCAAAAAGCGGCAGGTCATCCTCGAAGCCCTCGCCGCGACGACCGCCCACCCCACCGCGCAGGAGCTGTACCAGCAGCTCAAGCCGGACTATCCCGACCTGAGCCTCGGCACAGTGTACCGGAACCTGAGCCTGTTTTCCGAACAGGGCGACGTGATGAGCGTCGGCGTGTTCCGCGGGCAGGAGCGGTTCGACGCACGCACAGAGCCCCACGCCCACCTGCACTGCGCGCAGTGCGGCCGCGTCATCGACGTGCCGCTGCCCGGCGCGCCCGAGCCGCAGCTGTGCACGCTCGCCCAGAGCGTAACAGACGCGCAGGTGCTCGGCTGCAGCATCACGTTCACGGGGCTGTGCAAAGCTTGTCAGCAAGCGGCAAAGGAAGCCGCTTCCGAATAAATCAACGATCGAAATCAAAAAACTTTAGGAGGAACTTACAATGAAAAAATGGGTTTGCAGTGTCTGTGGTTACGTTTACGAAGGCGAGCAGCCGCCGGTCGAGTGCCCGGTGTGCCATGTCGACGGCTCCAAGTTCATCGAGCAGAAGGCTGAGAAGTCCTGGGCTGCCGAGCACGTTGTCGGTGTGGGCAAGGCGTTCGGCGCGGACGTTCCGGCCGACGTGCAGAAGGAGATCGTCGACGGTCTGAGAGCCAACTTCGAGGGCGAGTGCTCCGAGGTCGGTATGTATCTGGCCATGGCGCGCGTTGCGCACCGCGAGGGCTACCCGGAGATCGGCCTGTACTGGGAGAAGGCCGCGCACGAGGAAGCCGAGCACGCTGCGAAGTTCGCCGAGCTCCTCGGTGAGGTCATCACCGACAGCACGAAGAAGAATCTTGAGATGCGTGTCGACGCCGAGAACGGCGCGACCGCCGGCAAGTTCGAGCTGGCCAAGCTCGCCAAGCAGTACAATCTCGACGCGATCCATGACACCGTGCACGAGATGGCGCGCGACGAGGCCCGCCACGGCAAGGCCTTCGAGGGCCTGCTGAACCGCTACTTCGGCAAGTAATTTGCCAAAACAGGAGGCACAGCCATGAAATACGTCTGTGACATCTGCGGCTACGTCTACGACCCCGCAGCCGGCGATCCCGACAACGGCGTCGCCCCCGGCACACCCTGGGAAGCTGTCCCCGAAGACTGGGTCTGCCCGCTGTGCGGCGTCGGCAAGGACCAGTTCAGCCCCGAAGCATAACGCAAAATGAGAAGAGGAAGCCGGTCACTCGGCTTCCTCTTTTTTGCGCTTTGCGCGACCGGATATATATCGTCGGGAAATTGACAACCGGCGCGGAAAATGCTACACTACGCTTGTCATACGACAGAAAACGCGGCCGCTGCGGCGGCTGCCTCGAAGGGGGACAAAAACCATGAAATACTGTGCTCAGTGCGGCGCGCAGCTGGTCGATGAGGCCGTGGTCTGCCCGCATTGCGGCTGCGCCGTGGCGCCGACGAAGACCGTCGACCCGAACGCCAGCCCGAAATCGCGCCTGATCGCGCTGCTGCTGTGTGTCTTTGTCGGCGGTCTCGGCATCCACCGCTTCTACGTCGGCAAGATCGGCACGGGCGTGCTCTGGCTGCTCACGGCCGGATGCTTCGGCATCGGCGCGCTGGTCGACCTGATCATGATCGCCTGCGGCACATTCACCGACAGCGACGGAAAACCGGTCACCGACTGGCAGACCTGAACGCTGCACAAAAAAATCGCTCCCCGGCCGGATGGCCGGGGAGCTTTTTGCACATTTTACGGGTCGATCTCGATGATATAGCCGGTCTTGCCGCCGTAGAACTGCGGGTATTTGGCGGCGGGATCACCGATGCAGTCGTTATAATACCAGCCGTCGCTGCGGCGTGCGATGAGCACATAGTTCTCGGCCGCGCCGTTGGTGTCGCGCACGGACGGCTCACCGGCGGCCCAGTTATAGACCGGGTCGATGTTGTCCTTGACCCAGGCAAGCTCGCCGCTGTCGGCGCGGTACAGACCGATCCAGACGTAGGTCAGGCCGGACTCGTCGGCAAGCTGGGCGACGCGCGTCCACTTCTCGGCGCTGTCGATCACGACGAGGTGGCCGCCCTTGGCCTCCGCCGCCGCTTCAGCGTCCGCCCAGGAGACATCCGCCTTGACGACTTCATACGTCGGCTCGGGCTTCGGCGTCGGGGTGGGCGTGGGCGTCTCGGTCGGCACAGCGGTCTCGACCGGGGCAGTCGGTGCGGGTGTCGGCGTGGTCTCCGCCGCGGAGGGCGTGCCGAACACGCCGAGCGAACGCAGCAGCAGCACCGCCAGCACCGCCGCGCAGATGATCAGCACCGTCAGCAGCACGCCCGCCTTATGCGACTGGCGCTGCGCGTCGGGCGCTTTCTTTTTCGGCTTCGCAGGGGCGGGACGGTAGGGCTCGGGCTTTTTCACCGGCGGCTTTTCCGGCTTGCGCTCCGGCTTGACCTCCGGCTTGGCAGCCGGCTTTTCCGGGCGGAATTTATTCGGCAGCGGCTGCGGCGCGGGCTTGGATGCCTCCGGTTTTGCGTCCGGGGTTTCCTCCGGCTTCTCTTCTGGCTCGGCCTCCGGCTTTGCATCCGGGGCTTCCTCGGGCTTCTCTTCCGGCTTTGCAGCCGGAGCTTCCTTCAGCTCAAACTTCAGCTCCGACTCCGGCTCTGCGGCAGGTGTCCCGGCATCTGCTTCCGGCTCGGCTTCGGCCTCCGGTTCAGCTGCAGCTTCAATTTTGGCTTCAGCTTCGGCTTCCGCCTCCACTTCTGCCTCCGGCTCGGTCTTTTCCTCCGGCTCAGCCTCCGGCACAGGCGCGGCGGCCTCCTCGGCGAGGATGCTGAGCATCATGCGCTCGACCTCGCTGAGCTCCTGCTCAGGCTTGTTGAACATCTCCTGCGCGGTCGGCACATTGCGGCGCTGCTCGGCATCATACTGCTCGAGCGCAGCGCACAGCTCCGCCGGGGTGGCATAGCGGTCGGCCGGCTTGCACTGCGTGGCGCGCGCGATGATCTCCATAAGTCCGCGCCCGGCCTTGCGCGCCAGAGGCAGCGCCTCGCCGTTCATGCGGCGGCGCAGCGCGGCGGCCATATCCTCCGGCTGCGGCGCGCGGTCATCCGGGTAAAACGGCAGACGGCCGCCCATCACGCCCGCATACAGCAGCAGGCCGAGCGAATACACGTCGGCCGAGGCATCGAGCGAGCCGCTCCAGAAAACCTCGGGCGCCATGAACTCCAGCTCCTCGGTCGTCCAGTCCTTCGTGTCCGTGCGGGCGGGCGCGCCGAGACCGACCGTACCGTCCCCGGCACGGCTGATGTTGTCCGGGCGGATGCCGCCGTGGTATGCCCCGCGCTCCGTCAGGATGCGGCAGATCGTCTCAGCCAGCGCGGTCAGCTCCGCGCGCGAGAGCGTCTGAAGCCGCTCACCGAGGCAGCATGCGGGATCGAATGCGTGTTTTTCCATGTGATACGCACCTCTTTATGTCCGTGTTTGCGTGTTTACATAACGTAATAAATAGTAACACACTTGTGTCTGCAAGTCAATTCAATCTGACGCGCCGGACGCAGGTTTCTTCTGCCCGAGACGACCGAACCAGCCGAAGGTCATCGGCCAGATACCGGCGGCAAAGATCACCATGAGCGCGTAGCGGATGAGATTGGCAACATTGTGCCCGCCGCACAGTGCGAGCAGCGGCGCTTTGAGCGCAGCGCGCAGCCCGATCGTAATGGCAAGACCGAGCACGGCCTTGAGCACCTGCGCCCACCAGACGGCGCGCACGTCAAAGTGCACATACCTCCGGTCGAGCCAGTAGGCAAATGTCATGCCCAGCACCGCGCCGAGCAGCGTGTACGCGTTCTTGCGTCCGGAGGCGAGGTTCGCCGCGTCCACATCCGCGGGAAACGGCCAGAGCTCGGCAAAGAGCAGGTAGGCAGCGCCCAGCACCGCCATGCCGGCGAAGAGCAGATACAGCCGCTTCGGATGGCTGTCAATGTCCCGAAAGAGCGGATAGAGCGCAAACACCAGCACGAGCCCGATGCCGAACGACACGCCGACATCCAGCGGCGTGTGCACACCGAGATACATCCGCGAAAACGCCGTGACCACGATCAGCAGCGCGCAGACCACGCGCAGCCACGTCCGCTTCGTCCAGCGGCCGAGGCAGCCGAAGGATGCAAAGACATTTTGCGTGTGTCCGCTCGGGAACGAGTAGCCGGTGGCCTCGGCGCGGGCGCTCTCGACGATCTGAAAATCCGGGTCCTTCACCCACGGGCGCGGGATGCGAAAGACAAGCTTGAGAAACTGGTTGACGATCGTGCCGACGAAGCCGACCGTGAGCATATAGTACCCGCAGGACTTGCTCACGCACCAGAACACGATGATGGCAGCGGCCATGAACACAAGCTCGCCGCCGCAGTTGGTGAGCGCGCCGAGCACCGCGTCCAGAAACGGTGTGCGCAGTTCAGCCAGCGCATAAAGAAGCTGCATAGAGCGGTCTCCCCTCTGAAGATTTCTGCCGCCATTATAGCAAAACACACACACGGATTCAACCGCAAAGCCGCAAAGGAAATTGACAGCGGCGGCGCGGAATGGTAGGATAAATCCAGACCCTATTCTATTTTATGGAGGCATGTCCCATGGACATTGAAACGACCATCCGCGCCCTGACCGGCCGCGGCTTTGCCGTGCAGCATTTTTCCACGGCTGCCGAGGCGGCGGACTATCTCGACGGCGCGATCGACGGCACGACCGTCGGCATCGGCGGCAGCAAGACCATTGACCAGCTCGGTCTGTATGACCGGCTCACCAGACACAACACCGTCTGGTGGCACTGGCGCACACCGGGCTTTGCCACGCTCGACAACGCGCTGACCGCGCCCGTGTATCTCAGCAGCGCCAACGCCATCACCGCCGACGGCCAGATCCTCAACATCGACGGCCGCGGCAACCGCCTCGCCGCCATGGTCTACGGCATCGGCAAGACGGTGTACATCGTCGCGGGCACAAACAAGATCTGCCCCGACTTTGACAGCGCCCTGTCACGCGCGCGCAACACCGCCGCCGTGCAGAACATGCAGCGCTTTGACGGCGACCAGCCGTGCCACGAGCTCGGGCGCTGTGTCGACTGCCGCAGCAAGAGCCGCGGCTGCAACGCGCTGCTCGTGCTCTGGGGGCAGATGATGGACATGGCCAAGGTCGAGGTCGTGCTCATCGACGAGCCGCTCGGCCTGTAAGGAGGCATTCACGTGAAGATCTTTAAGCGCATCAAGTGGAGCTATGTCGTGCTCAGCGCGATGTTTTTGCTCCTCGGCATCTATCTCGTTGTGAACCCCGAGACATCGCTCATTATGATCTGCCGCATCCTCGGCGCTGCCATGGCCGTGTTCGGTGTGATGAAGATCGTGCTCTACTTCATCCGCGAGGTCGAGGGCGTGGCCATCCGCTTTGACTTTGCCGTGGGGCTGTTTTGCATCATCCTCGGCGCGCTCATGCTCTGGCGCGCCCCCGCGCTGACAGACGTGCTCTCGGTCATGATCGGTCTGCTCGTGCTCGTCGACAGCGTCTTCAAGCTGCAGGTCGCCGTCGATTCGCGGCGCATGGGCGCACACTCGTGGTGGGTCACGCTCGTGTGCACGGTCGTATGTCTGGTGCTGGGCGTGCTGCTGGTCTTCAATCCCTTTGACGGCAAACAGGTGCTCACGATCATGATGGGCGTGTCGCTCATCGTTGACGGTGTGCAGAACCTCTGCACCGTCGTGTACGCCGCCGTCTTTGTCAAGGACGTCAAGGCCGCCGTGCGTGACTTTGTGGACGATGCCACCGCCGTCGAGACGACCGGTGAGGTCGTCGGCGAGGACAAGCCCGACGACGGGCCGAAAGCGCCGTAAGACGTTAAATCCTGCTTTATTTTCTGCCGGACGCGGGAATTTCTACGCGTCCGGCTCTTTACTTTTTTGCCGCTTTGGTGTAAAAAAGAATAGAAAATATGCTGCAACAAAAGGAGCAAGGGGGGAGCGGCCGATGATGGAGCAGGATTTTCAGCGTGTATATGAGAAATTTAAGCTGCAGTTTTTCCGCCGCCTGTTTTCACAGGTGCGGGAACGTGAGGGCTCGCTGAGCGCAATGGAGGCGTTTTCCGTTGAGGTCATTCATCAGCTCAACGCGCCGACGATCGGCCGGTTTGCGGACTTTCTCGGCATCTCGCAGTCCAACGCGACCTACAAGGTCAACAACCTTATCCGCAAGGGCTATATCGTCAAGGAGAATTCCGACACCGACCGGCGCGAGTATCATCTCAAGCTCTCGGACAAGTTCTACAGCTATAACGGTCTCATGCAGAGCTATATCGACACCGTGCTCGGACGCATCCGCGCGCGGTTCACGCCCGAGGAACTGGAGACCTTTGCACACGTGCTGGCCGTCATGAGTGACGAGCTGATGCCCGAGTGCGACGTGCAGCCCAAGTAAACACCGCCATGAAAACGGAGACAGTCCTGCCGGCTGCCTCCGTTTTTTCGTTTGCGGGGGTGCAAGCGCTCTGTGCGCGCTGCGCGGTTTTCTTGTGTTTGCGGGCAAAGTGTGGTTTAATAAGGGAAGAAAATTACGACAGAAACGGAGCATCGCCATGACGATCGCAGTCATCGGCGCGGGCGCGTCCGGCATGATGGCCGCGCTGACCGCCGCCGAAACCCCGGAAAATAAGATCCTGCTCTTTGAGCGCCAGGCACGTGTGGGGCGCAAGCTCGCCGTGACCGGAAACGGCCGCTGCAATCTGACAAACACCGGTGCCGCGCCCGAAAACTACCACGGCGCGCAGCCGGAGTTTGCCGCGCGCACACTCGCGGCCTTTCCGCCCGCAGCGGCGCTCGACTGGTTCGCCGCGCACGGTCTTCTGACCGTGACCGAGCCGGGCGGGCGCGTGTACCCGCTCTCGAACGCGGCCAACAGCGTCGTGGACGTGCTGCGCTTCGCGCTCGCGCGGCCGAATATCACCCTGCGTGCGGGCGAGGCCGTGACGGCCGTGCGCCGCCAGGGGCGCGGCTTCGTCGTCGAGACGGAGGGCGGGCAGTTTCCCGCCGAGCGCGTCATCATCGCGTGCGGCGGCATCGCCGGGGCGAAGGCCGGCGGCGTGCGCGACGGCTACACCCTGCTGCAAAGCCTCGGCCACCGGCGCACGGCGCTGCACCCCGCGCTCGTGCAGCTGACGACCGAGCCGACCTATCCGCGCGCACTCAAGGGCGTGCGCGCCGATGCGCGCGTGACGCTCACGCAGGGCCGCAAGGTGCTCGCGCGCAGCGCGGGCGAGGTACAGTTTACGGAAAAGGGCGTGTCCGGTCCCGCCATATTTGAGATCTCGCGCGCAGCCAGCTGCAGCGGCGAGGAGCAGACCGTGACGCTCGACCTGCTGCGCGAACACGGCGCGCCGGAATTTCTGGCGTTTTTGCAGACGCGGCGCAAGCTCGCGCCCGCGCTTCCGTGCGAAGAGGTACTGACCGGCACGGTGCACAACCGCGTGGGGAAGATGCTGCTGCGCTACGCCGATATTCCCGGCGCCCGGCCGCTCGGCGACGTGACGGACAGCGAACTCAAGGCACTCGTGCGCGCGGCAAAGGGCTTCGCGCTGCCGGTGCGCGGCACGGAGGGCTTCGAGAGCGCGCAGGTCACGGCCGGCGGTATGTGCACAGACGAATTCGACCCCGTGACGATGGAGAGCCGCCTCGTGCCGGGGCTGTACGCCTGCGGTGAGGTGCTCGACATTGACGGCGACTGCGGCGGCTACAACCTGCAGTGGGCGTGGGCCAGCGGCCGCGCGGCCGGGAGGGCCTGCCGATGATTGTAATTCCAAACCTGAAGCTTGCCCCCAGCGCGGACGAGGCGGCGCTCAAGGCGCTGGCAGCCAAGGCGCTGAAGATCCCGGCTGGCGACATCGCCGGGCTGCGCATCCGCAAAAAATCACTCGATGCGCGCCGGAAGGATGACATTCACTATGTCTACACCGTCGGCGTGACCGTGCATGGGGATGAGCAGCGGCTCGTCCGCCGCTGCCGCAGCGCCGCGATCGCCCACGAAAAGACCTATCCCATCCCGCACGTCGCGCCGCCGGAAACGCGCCCCGTGATCGTGGGCTTCGGCCCGGCGGGGATGTTTGCCGCGCTCCTGCTTGCGCGCGCGGGCGCAAGACCCATCGTGCTCGAGCGCGGACCGGACGCCAGGACGCGCAGCGCACAGATTGCCGCGTTTCGCGCGGGCGGCGCGTTCGACCCCGAGTGCAACGTGCAGTTCGGCGAAGGCGGCGCGGGCACGTTCTCCGACGGCAAGCTCAACACCGGCACGCACGACGCGCGCATCGGCTTTGTGCTCGCGGAGTTTGCAGCGCACGGCGCGCCGGAACACATCACCTATGACGCCAAGCCCCACATCGGCACGGACGTGCTCGTCGAGGTCGTGCAAAGCCTCCGGCGCGAGGTCATCGTGCGCGGCGGCGAGGTGCGCTTCGGCCACCGCGTGACGGGGCTGTCCACGGAGGATGGACACATCGCGGCGCTGACCGTGGCCGGGCCGGCCGGCGGCTACACGCTCCCGGCGCGGCAGGTCATTCTCGCGATCGGCCACAGCGCGCGCGACACGTTTGAAATGCTGCACGCGCAGGGCGTGCCGATGGAGCCGAAGCCGTTCAGCATGGGCGTGCGCATCGAGCACCGGCAAAAAGACATCAATGCCGCGCAGTACGGCGCGGCGGCAGATCGTCTGCCCGCGGCGGACTACAGTCTCTCCTGCCACCTGCCGGACGGGTCGAGCGCGTACACGTTCTGTATGTGTCCGGGCGGCGAGGTGTTCGCCGCCGCGTCGGAACAGGGCGGCGTGTGCACCAACGGCATGAGCAGCTCCCGCCGCGACGGGGAAAACGCCAACGCCGCCGTGCTCGTGACGCTGCATCCGGAGGATTTTCCGGACAAGGGCACCCTCGGTGGTATGTACTGGCAGCGCAGCATCGAGCAGCGCGCCTATGTGTGCGGCGGCGGCAATTATCACGCCCCGGCGCAGCGCGTGGGTGATTTTCTTGCCGGGCGCGCAAGCACCGCCCCCGGCCGCGTGCAGCCGACCTATCGCCCTGGCGTGACGTGGTGCGACCTGCACGACGTGCTTCCCGCGCGCATCACGGCGACGCTTGCGCAGGCGCTGCCGGCCTTCGGGCAAAAGCTGCGCGGCTTTGATGATCCGGACGCCGTGCTCACCGCGCCCGAGACCCGCTCGAGCAGCCCCGTGCGTATCGTGCGCGGGCCCGACCGGTGCAGCACCGGCGTACAGGGACTCTACCCCTGCGGCGAGGGCGCGGGCTATGCCGGCGGCATCACCAGCGCCGCCGTGGACGGACTGCGCTGCGCCGAGTGCGTGATCAAAGCGCTGCAAAACGAAGCATGATCCGTGCCGAACGGCACATTCTATCATATCATATAAGGAGGTTTTCACGATGAAAAACGAAGCGTTTGCACCCACACCGGAGCTGCTGGCCAAGATGGATGCCTGGTGGCGCGCGGCAAACTATCTGTCTGCCTGCCAGCTCTACCTGCTCGATGATCCGCTGCTGCGCCGGCGCCTGACCGAGCGCGACATCAAGAAGAAGATCGTCGGCCACTGGGGCACCGTGCCCGGCCAGAACTTCATCTACACGCACCTCAACCGCGTCATCAACGAATATGACCTCGATATGATCTATCTCTCCGGCCCCGGCCACGGCGGAAACGCCATGGTCGCGCAGGACTATCTCGACGGTTCGTACACCGACGTGTACCCGAATATCACGCGCGACGCGGCCGGCATGCAGCGCCTGTTCAAACAGTTTTCGTTCCCCGGCGGCATCCCGAGCCATGTCGCGCCCGAGACGCCGGGCTCCATCCACGAGGGCGGCGAGTTGGGCTACTCGCTCGCGCACGCCTTCGGCGCCGTGATGGATAACCCCGGCCTGATCGCCGCCTGCGTCGTCGGCGACGGCGAGGCCGAGACCGGCCCGCTCGCCACCGCGTGGCACGGCAACAAGTTCGTCAACCCCATCACGGACGGCGCGGTGCTGCCGATTCTGCACCTCAACGGCTTCAAGATCGCCAATCCCACGCTCTTTTCCCGCATTAGTCACGAGGAGCTCGAGATGTTCTTCCGCGGCTGCGGGTGGGAGCCGCGCTTTGTCGAGGGCGACGATCCCGCCGAGATGCACGCCAAAATGGCCGAGACAATGGACTGGGCCATTGAGGAGATCCACGCCATCCAGCAGCACGCGCGCACCGCGCACGACACCACGCGCCCCTACTGGCCGATGATCGTGTTCCGCGCGCCGAAGGGCTGGACCGGCCCCAAGGAAGTGGACGGCAAGCAGGTGGAGGGGTCGTTCCGCGCGCATCAGGTGCCGATCGCGATGGACAAGCCCGAGCACCTCGTGCAGCTCGAGGAGTGGCTGCGCAGCTACCACCCCGAAGAGCTCTTTGACGACAACGGCACGCTCATCCCCGAGCTGCAGGCGCTTGCGCCGAAGGGACAGCGCCGCATGGGCGCAAACCCCCACGCAAACGGCGGTCTGCTGCTGCGCGAGCTGCGCATGCCGGACTTCCGCACGTATGAGCAGCCCGTGCCGGCGCCCGGCGCTGTCGAGGCGCAGGACATGACCGTGCTCGGCGCGTTCGTGCGCGATATCATGCGCGAGAACATGGACGCGCGCAACTTCCGCATCTTCGCCCCCGACGAGACCGCCTCCAACCGTCTGAGTCCGGTGTTCGAGGTCACGGGCCGCCGCTGGGTCGCCGAGGCGACGGACAGCGACGAGTTTCTCGACCCCGACGGCCGCGTCATGGACTCCATGCTCTCGGAGCACATGTGCGAGGGCTGGCTCGAGGGCTACCTGCTCACCGGCCGCCACGGCTTTTTCAACAGCTACGAGGCCTTCATCCGCATCGTGGACTCCATGGTCGCGCAGCACGCCAAGTGGCTGAAAGTCTGCAACCAGCTGCCCTGGCGGCAGGACATTGCCTCGCTCAACTATGTGCTCGCCTCGAACGTGTGGCAGCAGGATCACAACGGCTTCACGCACCAGGACCCCGGTTTCCTCGACCACGTGGCGAATAAAAAGGCCGATGTCGTGCGCATCTATCTGCCGCCGGACGCAAACTGCCTCCTGAGCTGCTTTGACCACTGCATCCGCAGCCGGAACTATATCAACGTCATCGTGGCCTCCAAGCATCCGCGGCCGCAGTGGCTGACCATGGAACAGGCCGTGCGTCACTGCACGCAGGGCGTGAGCATCTGGGAGTGGGCCAGCAGCGACCAGGGCGCAGAGCCCGACGTCGTCATGGCCTGCTGCGGCGACACGCCGACGCTCGAGACGCTCGCCGCCGTGACCATCCTGCGCGAGAAGCTGCCGGAGGTGCGCGTGCGTGTCGTGAACGTAGTTGACCTCATGAAGCTCCAGCCGCATTCCGACCACCCGCACGGTCTCACGGACGAGGACTATGACCTCATCTTCACGAAGGACAAGCCCGTCATCTTCGCCTTCCACGGCTACCCGAAGCTCATCCACGAGCTGACCTACACCCGCCGCAACCAGAACATGTTCGTCTGCGGCTACGTCGAGGAGGGCACGATCACGACGCCGTTTGACATGCGCGTGCTCAATGAGCTCGACCGCTTCCATCTTGTCATCGACGTCGTCAAGCGCCTGCCCCAACTCGGAAACCGCGGTGCCTACACCGTGCAGCAGATGCGCGACAAGCTCGTCGAGCACCGGCAGTACATCGCCGCACACGGCGTCGACCTGCCCGAGATCGCCAACTGGCAGTGGACCGGCAGCACCAGCGCCGCCACAAGCTCCGAGCGCTGAGCGTGCCCGAGCGCGCCAAACGACCTCCATACCGAACACCAGCCGCCTGTCCCGGGATTGGGACAGGCGGCGTTTTAGACTGTCAAAAAGTATTACTTTTTGACAAAGAGATTTGCGGCCTGACTGCAGCGCACGCGCCGTCCGCCCATGGCGGACGGCGCGTGCGTTTGCAGGCCGAGAAGTATTTTCTTCGCCGCACATGTCGCCGAAGAAAATGATTGGACTTCTTTGCGCCTGCGGGCGCAAACTCTGCGAGGCCTTTTTGATAAGCCGGGACAGGCGGCGTTTCCGTTTTTGCATTTTTCTCTTTTTCTCCCTTTTTCAAGGAAGGCAAGGCTGCATGGCGGAAGTTTTTGGACCAGAGGCGCTGGCTTTTCTGCTCAGAAAAGCACGCGAAACTTTGTGCATAGTTACAGTTTTTTGTCGTTTTGCCTGTTAAAATTTAGATTTTTCGTTTCTCTCTTGTGCAATTTTTTCGATTCCGCTATAATAATGCCTTGAGGTGATTTTCATGTTCAAAATCGTGAATAACGAGAGATTATCTGACAATATGTTCCGCGTCACGTTCGAGGCCCCGCTCGTTGCCCGCAAGGCACAGCCGGGTCAGTTCCTGATGTTCCGCGTCGATGAGTTCGGCGAGCGCATGCCCATCACGATCTCTTCTTATGATCGCGAGGCCGGCACCGTGTCGGTCATCATGCAGCGCGTCGGCAGCACGACGGCCCTGCTCGCCAGCAAGAAGGCCGGAGACTACGTGGCAGACGTCGTCGGTCCGCTCGGCAACCCTGCCGAGTTTGACAATATGCACAAGGTTGTTGTTGTCGGCGGCGGCTCGGGCTGCGCCATCGCATGGCCGCAGGCCAAGGAGGCGCACCGTCTCGGCTGCGATGTCGACATCATCGCCGGCTTCCGCACCAAGGGCATCGTCGTGCTCGAGGAAGAGATGCGCGCCTGCTGCGATCATCTGTACATGATGACCGATGACGGCACCTACGGCGAGAAGGGCTTCACCACCGTCAAGCTCAAGGAGCTGCTGGAGAAGGCCAAGGCCGAGGGCAAGCAGTATGACCACTGCATCTGCATCGGCCCGCTGCCGATGATGAAGTTCGTGTGCCAGATCACGAAGGAATACGGCGTGGCCACGATGGTCGATATGAACTGCATCATGATCGACGGCTCCGGCATGTGCGGCGGCTGCCGCCTGACCGTGGACGGCAAGATGAAGTTCACCTGTGTCGACGGGCCGGAGTTTGACGGCCACCTTGTCGACTTTGACGAGGCGATCGCCCGCTCCAAGATCTATGAGGCACAGGAGCAGAAGGTGTTTGAGCGCCGCCACCACTACTGCAATCTGCAGGCCATGGCCGACGCTGAGGAAGCCGCACGCGAAAAGGAGGAGAAGTAATCATGGCGAATATGTCTCCCACGAAAAATCCGATCCCGGAGCAGGATCCGAACGTCCGCAACAAAAACTTTGAAGAAGTCGCGCTTGGCTACACCGTCGAGATGGCGGTCGATGAGGCCAACCGCTGCCTGAATTGCCCGCGCCCGGCCTGCATGTCCGGCTGCCCGGTCAATGTCAAGATCCCGCAGTTCATCGCCTGCGTCCGTGAGCAGGACTTCAAGGGCGCTTACCACAAGATCCTTGAGGACAGCTCCCTGCCCGCCATCTGCGGCCGTGTCTGCCCGCAGGAGAAGCAGTGCGAGAGCAAGTGCGTGCGCGGCATCAAGGGCGAGCCCGTCGGCATCGGCCGTCTGGAGCGCTTCGTCGCCGACTGGAACCGCGAGAACGCCGACGAGATGCCCGAAAAGATCCAGACCAACGGCCACCGCGTCGCGGTCATCGGCTCCGGCCCGTCCGGCCTTGCCTGCGCGAGCGATCTGGCCAAGCTCGGCTACGACGTGACCGTCTACGAGCACTTCCACAAGGCCGGCGGCGTGCTGGCTTACGGCATTCCCGAGTTCCGTCTGCCGAAGGCCATCGTGCAGAAGGAGATCGACAAGCTCGTGGCCATGGGCGTCAACATCGTGTGCGACGCAACCATCGGCAAGTGCATGAGCATCGACGAGCTGCTCGGCAAGGACGCCGACCACCTCCTCGGCGACGAGAAGTACGAGGCCGTGTTCATCGGCTCGGGCGCCGGTCTGCCGAAGTTCCAGAACATCCCGGGTCTGAGCTACTGCGGCGTGTTCTCCGCCAACGAGTTCCTCACCCGCATCAATCTCATGCACGCCTATGACGAGCGCTACGACACCCCGCTCATGCCCATCCACGTGACGGCCGTCGTCGGCGCCGGCAATGTCGCCATGGACGCCGCGCGCTGCGCCAAGCGTCTGGGTGCGGACGTGACGGTCGTGTACCGCCGCGGCGAGGAGGAGATCCCCGCCCGCAAGGAAGAGTACGAGCACGCGAAGGAAGAGGGCATCAACTTCCACCTGCTGTGCAACCCCATCGAGATCCTCGCCGACGACAACGGCTGGGTGCGCGGCCTCAAGTGCATCCGCATGGAGCTCGGCGAGCCCGACGAGAAGGGCCGCCGCCGTCCGATCGAAGTGCCGGGCAGCGAGTTTGAGATGGCCTGCGACTCCGTCATCATGGCGCTGGGCACCTCCCCCAACCCGCTGCTGCGCAAGGCGACGCCGGACCTCGAGTACAGCGACCGCGGCGGCATCGTCGTCAAGGACGACACCGTGACGACCATGAAGGACGGCGTGTTCGCCGGCGGCGACGCCGTCACCGGTGCGGCCACCGTCATCAAGGCGATGGGCGCCGGCAAGAAGGCCGCGGCTGCCATCGACGCGTACATCAAGAGCAAGTAAGCACATATATAAGATCAGCGGACATCCGACGGATGTCCGCTGATTGGTTTTAAAGGAAAAGCCTTCCCTACCAAGGGGAAGGCTTTTCTTTATGCCTGCGCGGGGAGATTGAGCACGAGGGCCAGAAACTCCAGCGGCGTGTCGCCGTCGTTGCGCAGGAAATGACTTTCGCCGTCACCCGTGAAGGTCACGGTACCGGCGTCCACGGTCGTCGTCTCACCGTTGCTGCGGTACGTGCCATGCCCGGAGAGGAAGTAGTACACTTCATAGTTGCCGTGGTGGGTATGCTCGCCGACTTCGCAGCCGGGCTGCAGCACCATGCGGGCGCAGACCGTACCGGCGCCGAGCATCTCCTCCGGAGAGAGGATAGCATAGCGCTCGAGATGGCCGGCACCGCCTTTGAGGTGCTCAAGGCGCTCGGGCATATCGGGGAGCTTGCGGATGAATGCCATAGAGATCAGCCTCCTTTTTGGTTGTGCTCTATTCGTAGCACACGGCTGCGAAAATTGCAACCATTTTTCGCGCGGAGGCCGGCAGGTTTCGTATTTTAAATATAAAAAATCCACGCGCTTGGCGTGGCGTCATCCGGCTCTATGGCTTCTCACTTGCTGCTGGGTTCCCAGCTGACATCCGAGAAGATCAGGTCGTCCAGGTCCTGGACTTGATTGGTACGCATAACGTTATCACGCTCCTTTCTTTTTCAGTTGCTCTCAGTTTAGCAGATGATTTGCAGGATTGCAAGCGGTTTTGAGACAGTTTACACATATTTTACATATTGCTTTGCAGCATAACGCACAAATGACCGGGCGTTTCCTGCAGGAAGCGCCCGGGAAGCCTTCATTTATACAGATCCAGAAATTCCTCAAGGCAGAGGTTGTTTTCCATGATGTACGCCGCCGCCTCCTTGCCGACATAGCGGAAGTGCCACGGCTCGTACATGACGCCGGTGACGCTCTCCTTGTCGGCGGGATAGCGCAGGATGAAGCCGTACTCCTGACAGTGGGCATACATCCACTGGAAGAGGGCGGTCTTTTCCAGATCGCGTGTCTTGACCTCATAGAACTTGTCGGTGATATCGGCGCACAGGCCGAGCTGATGCTCGCTCGTGCCGGGACGGGTAACGATGCGGGCGGCTGCGGCCTCGTCACCACCGCACTGCCCGACCTTGCGGGTGAAGAGGTACGACTGCTCGCTGTAGCTGCGGTACGTGCTCGACAGGCAAACGCTCAGCCCCTCGGCACGCGCGGCGGCGATGAATTCCTTGAGTGCGTCCACGGCGCGGCCGTCAAAATACCGGCCGCCCTCCAGCTCCGCCAAGTCCTCCGGTACGGCCTCGCCGATCGGGTTTTGCGCGTTGACGAGCGTGAGCTCCCAGCTGCCGGTGTTGACCTTCGGCAGGCCATTGTCCGGCTCGGGCGTGGGCGTGGGCGCAGCGGGCACGATCGGCGTGGGCGTTGCGGCGGCGGACTGCGCCGGAGTATCCATCGGCGGCAGCACACGCAGCGCGACGATGGCGGTCAGCGCCAGAATGAGCGCGACACATAAAACGGTTTTGAGAGCTTTTCGCATCGTATCCCCACATCCTCAGTGACAGTTCTCGGCACAAAATGGCCGAAATTATGGTATCACGTTTCCGGCGGCGGGTCAATCCCAAAACCGCCGCTTGACACACACCGCCGAAACGGATAAACTGTCCGGGAAGGAGAGATGCCCCCATGCAACGTGATTGCTCCGGCCGCCCGCTGCGGCTGTTTTTGACTTTTTACCGGCCGCACCGACGGCTGTTTGCGCTCGATCTGCTCTTTTCGCTGCTCTCATGTCTGGCGGATCTGGCGTTTCCCTATGTCTCGCGGCAGGCGATGCAGCACCTGCTGCCGCTGGGACTGTTCCGCACATTCTTCGCCATCATGGCAGCGCTTCTGGCAGCATACCTGCTCAAGGCCGTGTTCAAATACGCCGTGACCGTCATCGGCCACCAATGCGGCGTGCTCATCGAAGCGGATATGCGTCAGGAGCTCTTTGAGCATCTGCAGACGATGAGTTTCCGCTTCTTTGACTGCAACCGCACAGGCGTGCTCATGAGCCGCATGACGAGCGACCTCTTTTCCATTACGGAGCTGGCGCACCACGGGCCGGAGTATCTGCTCACGGCGGTGGTCACGCTCGGCGGCGCGCTCGCGATCCTGGCGCCGATCTGCTGGCAGCTTGCGCTCGTGCTGCTGCTGCTCGTGCCGCTGTCGCTGTGGATCACGATTCGCCAGCGCAAGCGCATGAACGACGCAAACGTCGCCGTCAAGCGCCGGCAGGCCGAGATCAACACCGTCATCGAGTCCGGCATCTCCGGCGTGCGCACAGCCAAGGCGTTCACGAACGAGGCCGTCGAGCGCGAGAAGTTTCTCGCCTGCAACGACCGCTACAAGCACAGCAAGACCGACTGGTACCGCGCCATGGGCGTGTTTCAGGGCGGGATGGAGTTTACGATGTCGGCCATGCAGGTCGTGGTCATCGCGCTCGGCGGCGCGTACATCATGCGCGGCCAGATCGACTACATCGACCTCATCACGTTCTCGCTGTACGTGACGACGTTCATCTCCCCCATCCGCACGCTGGTGAACTTCATGGAGGTGTTCACCGACGGCACGGCCGGCTTCCAGCGCTTTCTGGAGCTGATGCGCGTGCAGCCCGACATTGCCGACGCGCCGGACGCCAGACCCCTGCCGACGGTGCGCGGGCAGGTGGATTATAACGACGTGAGCTTCGACTACGCTGAGGGCGCTACCGTGCTCTCGCACGTGGATCTGCACATTGCGCCGGGTGAGACGCTGGCCGTCGTCGGTCCGTCGGGCGGCGGCAAGACGACGCTGTGCCAGCTGCTGCCGCGGTTTTACGATGTCACGTCCGGCTCGGTGTGCATCGACGGCATCGACGTGCGCACCGTGACGCAGGCGTCGCTGCGCCGCTGCGTCGGCGTGCTGCAGCAGGAGGTCTTCCTCTTTGCCGACACCATCCGCGAAAACATCCGCTACGGCCGCCCCGACGCCACCGACGCCGAGATCGAGCAGGCCGCGCGCTATGCCGAGATCGACCGCGAGATCCGCGCCATGCCCGACGGCTACGACACCTATGTCGGCGAGCGCGGCGTCATGCTCTCCGGCGGGCAGAAGCAGCGGCTGAGCATCGCGCGCCTGTTTCTGAAAAACCCGCAGATCCTCATCCTCGACGAGGCCACGAGCGCGCTCGACTCCGTGACCGAGCAGCGCATCCAGAACGCGCTCGACACACTCGCCCGCGGCCGCACGTGCATCATCATCGCCCACCGGCTGAGCACCGTACAGGGTGCCGACCGCGTCGCCGTGATCGACGGCGCGCGTGTCTGCGAGCAGGGCACACCCGCCGAGCTCATCGCGCGCGACGGCAAATACGCAGCGCTTTGCCGCGCACAGCACCTTATTTAAATACAGACGCCGAGCGCGCCGGATCACACGATCCGGCGCGCTTTTTCCGTCTGAAACTCAGTCCCCGATGTAAGTAAAGCGGCGCACGACCTGCCCGTCGCGCTCGATCTGCTCGTCCCACATGGCGGCGGGGCGCACCCAGAGCCCGTGCTCCCCATAGAGCGCGCGGTAGACGACCATGGGCTCGAGCGTCTCCGAATGCGTGGCGACAAACAGCAGTTCATACTCCCTGCCCTTGAAGTGACGGTAGCGCCCGGGGCGCAGCATCTGCGGCGCGCTCATGCCTTGTCCTCCGGCATGCCGAAGCTCTGGATGAGCAGGCGCGTGAGCGCGTGCGCACCGTCACGTGTGAGCATGATGCTCGCGACCTCATCGACCGTCTTTTCCGGCATATCGATCAGTCCCTTTGGCTGGGGCGTGTAGTTGTGCTGCACATACATATGGTAGAAGCTCAGCGAGCACTCCGAGCGGTTGTCGTTGACCGAGACGTTGAACACATTGGCAAACTGGGGCTTCATATCGCCACCTCCTGTAACCTTTCTGCGCCCATTATACCACAGTGCGTGCGAAACCACCGCGTCAATTTTTGCACGTTTTCCAGAAAACTGTCCAAAAACTATTGCGGCATCAGACACATCGTCGTATAATGTGACCATCCAAATGCGAATTTTTTCACATGGAGGGAAGCGTAGATTGAAAGACCTGAAGCATCTTTACGAATTTGAAAAGCTGCTCGAGAGTGCCAACAACGCGCTCGTACAGCAGGCGTGTGCCGAGGGGAAGCACGCGCTGGCCTACACCTGCTACCACATGCCGGAGGTGCTGCTCAACACCGGAAACTGCTTTTCGGTGCGCCTGCGCGCACCGCTGACGGGGTCGCTGGACATCTCGTCGTACTACATGTCGAACTTCATCTGCGACTACTGCAAGTCGCTGCTGGAGCGCGGCATCGAGGGGGGCTACAACTTCCTGTCCGGCCTGATGGGCACGGAGACGTGCTCGGAGATGAACCGCGCGCTCGAGCACTTCGAGCTGCTGCAGCTCGTGGACAATGAGCAGTTTTTCGTGACCTTTCTCGACATGCCCTTCAAGGTCACGGAAAACACCGTGCGCCACTATGTCGACCAGCTCCGGCGCAAAGTGCTCACGCCGCTGCAGGAGGTCTACGGCGTGGACGTGTCGGACGATGCGCTGCGCAAGGCGGTCGCCGATCACAATGAGGTCTGCCGCATCCTGACCGAGATCGGCCAATTCCGCAAGGAGGAAAACCCGCGCATCACGGGCTACGAGTACCACATCCTGAACCTTGTGAGCTACTGCTGCCCGAAGTACCTCATCGTCGACAAGCTGCGCGAGACGCTCGAGGAGCTGCGCCAACGCGAGCCCGATGTGAAGCCGCGCTTTCGCGTGAAGATCGCCGTCGTCGGCAGCGAGATCGACGACCCCGGCTTCACCAAGCTCGTCGAGGATGCGGGCGCGCTCGTCGTGGTCGACCGTTTCTGCTTCGGCTCAACGCCGGGGCGCGAGGAAATTCATCTCGACCCCGACCTGCCGGTGCTCGAGAGCATCGCGCGCCACTACCTCAACACCAGCCAGTGCCCGCGCTTCATGCAGCGCGAGAAAGTCGACGGCCGCTGGCAGCTCGTGCGCGACCTGTGCGCGGAGTATCACGCGCAGGGCGTGCTGTACGAGCAGCTCAAGTTCTGCGAATACTGGGGCTATGAGCGCGCGCTGGCAAGCCACGTCGTCACGCGTGAATTCGGCATTCCGTCCGTCGCGGTCGACCGCCAGAACGCCACCGGCGGCAGCGGCCAGCTGCGCACGCGCGTGCAGGCGTTCGTCGAGAGTCTGGAGATCAAGCAGCTCCAGACACAGAGAGGAGGCAAGTGACCATGGGTGAACAAAAACGCTCCCTGCGGGAATTTCTCCGCCACGTCAATGACTACACCTACCGCTTCGACCCGGAAAAGGGGCAGTTTCGCTACCGCGAGCTGCGCGGCGTGCGCGACACGGCGTTTGACTTTTATATGTGGCTCAAGTGCTGGAAGGACATGATCGTCTTTGTGGCCAAGTGTCCGGTTTCGGCCGTGCGCGCGCTGTTTCGCTACCAGTGGTTTTCCACCTACCTGACCTATCCGAACTTTGTCGACCGCGGCACGCTCGGTATGCGCGGCAACCAGCTGCGCATGGCGCGCGCCCAATATGACCGCATCGTGAAAAAGGCCACCGACCTGCTGCGGATCTCGTTCGTGGCCGACGAGCATTTTCATCCCGGCAACAAGCTCTCGAAAAAGATCGTGCTCTTTGACGAGCTCGTCCCCGGGCAGATCATGGCCGGCTTCCCGAACCTCATCTACCTGCCGGCGCAGGTGCTGCCGGTGTTTCTGTGCTCGATCCTCAACCAGCAGATCACCCCGCCGTATCTCGACGCGGCCGAAAACTTCGGCATCCCGGCCGACGTCTGCCCCCTGCCCTCGGCCGAGGCCGGCTGCGCCCTGCGCGACGAGTACCCCAAGCTCGGCACGTGCTTTGTCGCCTGCAATATGCCGTGCGACGGCAGCGTCGCCACGACGTCGTATCAGGACCGGTATTTTAACCTCCCGACGTACTATTATGGCGTGCCTATCCGCTACAACGAGGACGCGGTGCAGGATTACGCTGTCGAGGAGCTGCGCGGGCTCATCCGCTTCATTGAGGAGCAGACCGGCGAGACCTTCGACTGGGACGCGTTCTTCAAGGCCATGAAGGTCTACAACCGTGAGACGGAGTACGAGCTGCAGAAGTGGGAGGTCAACCGCACGCCCTATCCGCAGATGACCGGCGAAACCTTCTGGATCTACCGTATGTTTTTCTATCATCTCTCGGGCGGCATGGACCCGCGCTTTCTCGACACCGACCGCCGCGTCAACCGCATCATGATGCGCGGCTACCGGCAGAAAAAGCCCTGCGCACCCGCAATGCGCCACCGCTGCGTCGAGTGGTCGTGCCCGGCGAACTTCTACCCCGACTTCTCCGTCTGGGCGGAAAACTGCTGGGGCATCAACGTCGTGGCAAGCATGGAGTCGCTCATCTCCGACATCATCATCGACACCGAGGACCCCGACCGGGCGCTGGCCGATCTCGCGCGCAGCTACCAGCGCACCACCATGCGCAAGCACACCAAGGGCGGCTACGCAAACGTGCTCGACGAGCTGTGGGTCGTCTGCAAGCAGTACAACGCCGACATGGTGCTCATGTATGACCAGATCTCCTGCAAGGGCATGGACGGTCTGCGCGGCGTGTTTGAGGAGCAGGCGGCCGCGCGCGGCGTGCATATGCTCTGGGTCGCACAGGATCTGCTCGATTCACGCACGATCTCCAAGCGCGACATGCGCCGTCAGGTCAACCTCTACATGCAGACCGTCATGGGCGAGGAGCCGGTGCGCCCCGACCTCGTGGACTTTGACGATGCGCTGACGTGGTAAAAGCAAATCCATCGAGAACCACTTCGTTAGGTTCCCGGCGAAATGCAAAGCCCTTTTTAAACACGCAAACTCCCCGCCCGAGGCGGGGAGTTTTTGCAGGCCGTTACAAAAGCCTCGCAGAGTTTGCGTCCGCAGACGCAAAAAATTCCAATCATTTTCTCCGGCGGCGTGTACGGCGAAGAAAATACATTTCGGCTCGCAAACGTGCGAGTTGTGCGCCGACGGTGCACAGCTCGTGCGATGCAGCGAGCCGCAGTCCCTTCAAACGAGAGCCCAACGCAGTGGGTCTCGTTTGAGCGCGTGCCAAAACGCTTTTTGGCACGCGCAATCATGTCTGCGGCTGCTTTTTGATGTCAAACCGCCACACAGCCACGACGTAGGACACGAAGGCGATGGCCTCGATGACCATACACGAATACGAGCGCGCAAGGATGTCATACGTGAACCAGAACGGCGAATTGGTCAGATAGAGCAGGCGCGTGCGGCGCATATCGCGCGTCCAGAGCGCGATGGTCGTCATGCTCATGGCGATGCCGGGCAGCAGACTCCTCGGCCCGTCCCATGTGAGGATGGTGTTGACGACGTACAGCACCAGAAACGCCCACAGCCACGCGCGGCTCTTGGCCCACTTGCGGTCGTTGAAGTAAAACACGACGCTGCGCGCGAACGACAGAATGTTGATGGTCGCGGCGGTCATCGCGCCGAGCAGCCCATAGTGCACGATCCACATCAGGCAGGCGGCCGCCTGCGCCGCGAGGATGACACGGCGGTTATTGAATTGCACCGAGATAAACACGATCAGGCTGCCGAGCAGACCCAGCGCCTGGTTGAGCCAGAAATCCATGTGCCACACCCTTTCTTCCCGCAGGAAAGTGGATTTTAACACAACCGCGCAGGAAAAACAAGCCTTTCCGTGCAGTTTTTCTCCCACACACAACGCCAAAATATACGAATCAGGAAGCTGCCGCAAGCGCCGCTTTCCTATTTATAAATAGTATCCCTCAAAACAATGCGGCGAGCTGCTGCCACACCGGCAGCCCCACGAGCCAGCGGATGACCGGCACGAACAGCAGCGCCGGCAGATAGTCCGCCACCTTGATCTTCGTGGCGCCGGTCTGGTTGAGACCGATGGCCGCCACAAGCAGGGAACCCGCACACGTGAGGTCCGCGACCGTCGCCTCCGAGAGCAGCGGCGCGATCGCCCCGGCCAGCAGTGTGAGCGTCCCCTCGACCACGAGCACCGCCGCGCCCGCGAGCATCACGCCCGCGCCGAGCGTCGTGGCCATCATGGCGCAGAAGACGAGGTCGATCATCGACTTGGTAAACAGGATGCTGTTGTCGCCGCGGATGCCGGCGTCGAGCGAGCCGTTGACCGCCATCGCACCGATGCAGCACAGGAGGCTCGCCGTGACGAACCCCTCGGCCAGCGACGGGCCGCCCTCATGCCGGTGAACGTGCGCCTCGACCCATGTGCCGAGGCGGTGGATCGAGCCGTCGATATTCAGCAGCGCACCGACCGCCGCGCCGAGCGTCATGGACACGATGACAATCAGGATGCTCCGGCACACACTCGCACCCGAAATGCCGATATACAGCACGCACAACCCAAGGCCGACCATGACCGTTTTGCTCACGCGCTCGGGGATGCCCCGCCGAAACAGCAGGCCGATCGCCCCGCCGCCCGCAATGGCCAGCGCGTTGACAACAGCGCCCGTCAGACTCATATCCGATCCGCTCCTTCCCGCCGCGCCGCCTTGCCGCATTATTTAAATAAGGTATCATCCATCGGACACGGTTTGATCAAAATGCACCGTTTAAGATAGCACAACCAGGCGGCCGTGTAAACAAAAATTCAGCCGTGCGCCGTTGGGATGGACGCCTTGAGCTCACTGAGAAACATCTGTCCGGCGGTGGACAGGCCGGTCTTCTGCTTATAGACGACGCCGACGGTGCGCTGCAGCTCCGGCGAGAGGCGGCGCGCGATGACGCGCCGGCCGCTGCGGCGCAGCACCGCCTCCGGCAGGATGGACACGCCGAGGTTGTTCTCGACCAGATTCAGGATCGTGTAGTCGTCGGCCACGCGATACTGGACGTTGATCTGCGGATGGCGCGTGAGCAGGTCACGGATACAGCCGCCGCCGCGCCCCTCCTCGAGAAGAATGAAGGGTTCGGCCGCGAGCTCGTCGACCTGAATGAAGATGTTCTCACCCAGCGGATGCCCCTCAGGCAGCACGGCGAGCATGGTGTCCTGATAGATCGGCTCGCACGGGAACGGAGTCGTGCGCAGCATATCCGTGAAGCCGAAGTCGACCACGCCCTCGCGCACCCAGTCCTCGATCTCATAATACAGCCCCTGATAGAGCTCGAAGCGGATGCCGCTGTGCAGGCGGCGAAAGCGCTCCATGGCCGGCGGCAGCAGGTAGCTCGACACGCTCGTAAACGTGCCGAGGCGGATCGTGCCCTGTTCCAGACCGCTGAAACCCGCCGCCTGCGACTGGAGCATCCGGTAGGCGTTGACCGTGTCGCGGATGTACGGCAGCAGGTGCCGTCCCTCATAGGTGAGCGCCACGCCCGAGCGCGAACGCACCAGCAGCGTCACCCCCAGCTCCTCCTCCAGCGACTTGATCATCTGGCTCACGGCCGACTGCGTGTAGCCGAGATCGCGCGCAGCATCGGAAAAGCTGTTGCGCTCAAAGACCTTCAAAAATGCGATATACCGGTTCATAAGCACCCCTCACGGATAAGAAACGCTAATTTAACTATCAGAATTATTTGCTTTACTTATCTATAACGGCATTATATAATGGGCACTGTCAGATAGCAAGTGCAATTTTTCGTGACCGCACACGAAGTTTGCAGTGCACTGGCGCAACCACGCAAATTCTCTCCAAGCAACATGATAATTCCTTTTTCCAACTCCATTTCTCCTATGGAAACACCCCTGCCGGTTTGTCCGTTCCGGCAGGGGTGTTTTCCGTTTTGCGGGAGATTTGCTGCGCACTTTTCAAGCCCTCCCCGCGAGGAGAAGGCACCGCCGAACGGTACTGCTGCCGCAAGGAGAAAACGATCGCACCGCCGCAGACAAAAGCAGCCCTCCCGATCCGGGAGGGCTGCTTTTCTTGAAATCATGCCCGGCGCTCAGTCCGTGACCGTGACGGCGGCCGTCGTTCCGGAGGCGCGGACGGCGTCGGCCTGCATGGCGTCGGTCGTGACGGTCTGCAGCGGCAGGCTGCCGAGCGCCGACCAGTCGAGCGCGCCGGAAACATCGCGCAGCGTCAGCTCCGTGAGCCCGGTGAAGCCATCCAGACCGGACGTGCTGTCGAGCTCGCAGCGGATAAGCGTGAGCGATGTGATCGCCCGCTCGCGGTCAAAGCTGTGGAAGAAATCGCCGCGCAGGTCGCAGTCCACGAGCGTGACGCGCGTGAGCGAGGATTTGTGCAGCGGGATCAGCAGCTCGCGGCGCGTGCAGTGCGAGAGCGTGATGTCCTGCAGCTTTGTCAGCGCGCGCAGCTCGGACAGGTCCGACACGTTTGCACCGTTGAGGTGCAGCGTGCGCACATTCAGGCAGCGGCCGAGCCCGGTCAGATCCGTGACGGCGTTGCCGTCGGCCAGCAGCGCCGTAAGCTTTGGCAGCTGCTCGATGCCCGCCAGACTCGTGAGCCGGTTGGCGCTGACATCAAACACCTCCACACCGCAGGCGGGCAGGCTCTCGAGCGTGGTCAGCGACTGAAATTCGAGCGCGAGCTCGCGCAGGCTCGGAAAATACGCGAGGTCGGACAGCTCGCGGATGTCCCCGCGCTGCACGGTGATGCTCTGTCCGGACGGGTCGACAACCTCCGCCGTCTCGACACCGGCAGCCGCCGCATCCACGCCCTGCTGCGGGGCGGCAAACCAGTACCGGTCGCCGCAGACGTACAGCGCCGTGAGGCCCTTGAGGTCTGCGACCGTGAGCTCGCCCTCGGGCTTTCCGGCATATTCGCGCGCGGCCCGCTCAAGCAGGGGGCTCTGAAACGCAGCCACCGTGTCGTCCGGCAGCGTCTGCACCGCGACGGTCCTGGCCGTAAAGCGGTAGAGCAGGCCCGTGAAGTGGCCGACGATGCCCGCCGCGATCAGGCAGCCGGCGAGTACGACCGCGATGATCGCCGCCGCGATGCCGCGCTTTTTCTTCGCGCGCTCCGGCTTCGGCGCTTTGGCGGGTCTTTCCCGGCGCTGCTTTTCGGCGCGCGGCTTTTTCTCTTTCTTCTTTTTCGCCCGCGGCGGCTCAGTGGGTGCCTCGGGCGGCAGCTCCGGCGCTTCGCCCGCAAATTTGTCCGCATCGAGCAGCTCGGCCGAAAAGAGCTTGTCGTAGAAATATTCCTCGCTCGGGTAAGTATATTTCATGAGCGCGAAGAGGTTGCCGATCTGCATCTCCATGCCCGGGGAGAGCTCCGTCTGCTCGAGGTAGACGTTGATGACCGGCTTTTTCTTCGTCAGGGCATAGTGCATCTCCTTGCGGCAGTTGTCGGACTGCAGATACGCCGGGGACAAAAACGCCAGCACGAGCTGCGCGCGCTCGAGGTGCGACGCGATGCTCTCCGGCCACTCGCTGCCGGCCTCGATGCCCTCGTCATACCAGACGCGAAAGCCGCGCGATTGCAGCGCGCCGATGATCTCGAGCACGGCTGCGTCGTTCTTGTGCGCGTAGCTGACGAAGATGTACGGCTGTGTGCCCTCGTAGGGGCGCAGAAGTGTTCTCAAAAAACCACCTCCGGAAAAAAATCGAATAACGACTGGATTCTGTTCGTGTATCACACGCCTCTGCGCCCGGCAAGAGCCTTGACGCCCGCGAGATAGGCATACGGCACGCACAGATCCCCCCGACCGGAGCCGAGGGCGATGTCCGGCTTGCGCAGGCCGTGATAGTCCGACCCGCCGGTCGGCACGAGGCCGAAGCGCACGGCCAGCGCCTGCGCCGCCGCCGTCTGCTCGGGGGTATAGGTCGTGTAGCGCACCTCGAGCCCGAGCGCCCCGGCATCCGCCGCCGCGGCGAGCAGGGCAGTACGCTGCGCGTCGTCAAAGCGGTACTTGAACAGATGCGCCACGACCGGCACGCTGCCCGCCGCGCGCAGCGCGTGCACGGAATCCTCGAGCGGAATGTTGTAGCGCGGGACATAAAAGCGCTTGCCCCGGCCGAGCAGACCGCGCATCCCGTCGGACACCGTGGGGATGCAGCCGCGCTGCACGAGCAGCGCCGCGATGTGCGGCCGGCCGAGCACTGTCTGCCCCGGAAAGGCCGCATGCAGCTCCGCCATCGTGATGGGGTAGCCCGCGTCGTGCAGGCGCTGCACCATGGTCTCGTTGCGGGCGTTTCGCTCGTCGGTGGCGCGGGTCATGAGCGCGCGCAGCGCGGCGTTGTCCGTGTCCATGTAGTAGCCGAGCAGGTGCACCTCCTCACCGCCCCACACGGTGGACAGCTCCACACCCGGGACGACCTCGACGCCGTGCGTCTTTCCCGCCGCAAGCGCCTCGGGCAGTCCGGCAAACGTGTCGTGATCCGTGATCGCCACGGCGCGCAGTCCGGCTGCCGCCGCCTTGCGCACGACGGTCTCCGGCGCGTCCGAGCCGTCGGACGCGAGCGTGTGCACATGCAGATCAATCCGCTCCATGGCACACCTCCAGCCCGTCCGGCAGCGCGTCGCCCTGCCAGAGGACAAAGACCGTACCGTCCGTGACGCGCACCTCGGCGCGCGCATCCGTGAAGGAGTTGCTCACGCCGAGCGGCATGGCGCAGGTGAGCGTCGCATCCGTGACCTCGTAGAGCAGGCCGCGCAGCGTGACGCCGCGCGCAGCGTCGCCGCTGCTGAACACCGAGACCGTGCCCGTCATGCCGGCGGGGAAGGTCAGCGTGCCGTTTTGCACCGCCGTGACCACCCAGCCGCAGCCGATGAGCCAGCCCTGCGCGCCCGCGTCCGTGAGGCCGCGCAGCGTCTGAAAGCTTGCGATCGTCTGGTCGATGCGGCCGCCGAGCGCCCCCGCCATCACGAGCCGCCGGTAGCCGTGCCCGAGCGCCCAGCGCACGGCGAGACCGAGGTCGGTGTCGTCCTTCATGACCGGGTGCGTCTCCACGTTCGGGTGCTCCGGCCGGTAGCCGAGCGAGTCAAAGTCACCCATGACGAAGTCCGGCTCGATGCCGCGCGCACGCAGCGAACGGTAGCCGCCGTCAGCCGCGATGATATAGTCGCCCGCGCACGGGCTCAGGCGCACGCCCTCAAGACTGGCCGCGCCGACGATATAACAAGTATTTTCCAAATTCATTCCAGCTTTCCTGAATTTTCGCCCGTTATTGTATCACATTCTGCGCGCCGAGAAAAGAATTGCGTATAAATTACCTGTGCGTGCATTTGTTAGATTTTAAACTCGTCGAAAATCAAAAATTTTATTTCTATTGTTACTGATATATGATATAATTCCAGCATTGGCATCGCAGCGAAGCGCGTTTTTTTACTGCTGCCGCCCATCTCTGCGGCCCGCCGCAGTCAGAAAGGAGACACGACCGTGTCAGAAAAAGTTTTCAACAAGGTCCTTGCTGCCAACCGCGGCGAGATCGCGGTGCGTATCTTCCGCGCGTGCTATGACCTCGGCATTCACACCGTGGCCATGTACTCCAAGGAAGACGAACTGAGCATGTTCCGCACCCGTGCCGACGAGGCATATCTCGTCGGCGAGAACAAGAGCCCTCTGGGTGCGTATCTCGACATCCCCGAGATCATCGATCTGGCCAAGCGCCGCGGCGTCGACGCCATCCACCCGGGCTACGGCTTCCTGTCCGAGAATGCGGACTTTGCCCGCGCCTGCGAAGCGGCCGGCATCACGTTCATCGGCCCCCCGAGCGACGTGCTCGGCAAGATGGGCGACAAGCTCTCGGCCAAGCAGATCGCCATGGAGTGCGGCGTGCCGGTCATCCCCGGCTGCTCCGAGCCTCTGCGCGACGGGCAGGAGGCGCTCGAGAAGGCCATCAGCTTCGGCTTCCCCGTCATCCTCAAGGCGGCGGCCGGCGGCGGCGGCCGCGGCATGCGCCTGTGCGAAATGCCCGAGGACGTTATCCCCGCGTTCGAGCTCGTCAAGAGCGAGGCGCGCAAGGCCTTCGGCAATGACGACATCTTCATCGAGAAATATCTCGTGCAGCCCAAGCACATCGAGGTGCAGATCCTTGCCGACCAGTACGGCAACGTGCGCCACCTCGGCGAGCGCGACTGCTCGCTGCAGCGCCGCTACCAGAAGGTCGTGGAGTTTGCGCCCGCGTGGAGCGTGCCCGAGAGCATCCGCGAGCAGCTGCACGCTGACGCCGTGAAGATCGCCGAGGCCGTCGGCTATGTCAACGCCGGCACGGTGGAGTTCCTCGTCGACCGCGACGGCAACCATTATTTCATCGAGATGAACCCCCGCATCCAGGTCGAGCACACCGTCACCGAGATGGTCACGAACATCGACCTCGTGCGTGCGCAGATTCTCATCGCCGAGGGGCAGCCGATCAGCCACCCGGAGATCGGTCTCGGCGACCAGAACAACCTCAAGGTCAACGGCTACGCCATCCAGTGCCGCGTGACCACCGAGGACCCGGCCAACAACTTCGCGCCCGACAACGGCAAGATCGAGGCCTACCGCTCCGGCGGCGGCTTCGGCGTGCGTCTCGACGGCGGCAACGTCGGCACGGGCTCGATCATCTCGCCGTACTACGACTCCCTGCTCGTCAAGGTCACGAGCTGGGACTGCACCTTCCCCGCCGTCTGCCGCAAGGCCACCCGTGCCATCAATGAAGAGCACGTGCGCGGCGTCAAGACGAACATCCCGTTTGTGACGAACATCCTCACGCACCCGACCTTCGTCGCCGGCAAGTGCCACACGAAGTTCATCGACGAGACGCCGGAGCTGTTCGAGTTCACCGAATCGCGCGACCGCGCGACCCGCGTACTCAAATACATCGCCAACATCCAGGTCAACAATCCCGACGCCGAGCGCCACCAGTACGACACGCCGCGCTTCCCGAAGGCACAGCGCGAGGTCACGAAGCAGGACGGGCTCAAGCTCCTGCTCGACACCGACGGTCCCGAGGCCGTGAAGGAATGGGTCCTCGGCCAGAAGAAGCTGCTCATCACCGACACGACGATGCGCGATGCGCACCAGTCGCTGCTGAGCACCCGCCTGCGCACCCGCGACATGGTCAAGGGCGCCGACGGCACGGCCGACATCCTCGCCGACTGCTTCTCGCTCGAGATGTGGGGCGGCGCGACGTTTGACACCGCCTACCGCTTCCTGCATGAGTCCCCGTGGGAGCGTCTGGAGATGCTGCGCGAGAAAATCCCGAACATCCCGTTCCAGATGCTGCTGCGCGGCTCGAACCTCGTCGGCTACGCGAGCTATCCGGACAACCTCGTGCGCGCCTTCATCGCCGAGTCCGCCCGCGAGGGCATCGACGTGTTCCGCGTGTTCGACTCGCTCAACTGGCTGCCGAATATGGAGACCGCCATGGACGAGGTCCTGCGCCAGGGCAAGTTCCTCGAGGGCACCGTGTGCTACACCGGCGACATCCTCGACCCGACGCGCGACCGCTACACGCTGAAATACTACGTGGACTTTGCCAAGGAGCTCGAGCGCCGCGGCGCACATATGCTGGCCATCAAGGATATGTCCGGCCTGCTCAAGCCGTATGCCGCCAAGAAGCTCGTCAGCACCCTCAAGCAGGAGATCGGCATCCCCATCCACCTGCACACGCACAACACCACCGACAACCAGATCGCGACCTACCTCATGGCGGCCGAGGCCGGTGTGGACGTGGTCGACACCGCCATCGGACCGCTGGCCAACCTCACGAGCCAGCCGTCGATGAACGCGCTCGTTGAGTCCCTGCGCGGTCAGGAGCGCGACACCGGCTTCGACCCGCAGCGCCTGCAGGAGCTGGCCGATTACTGGGCCGACGTGCGCCTGCGCTACGAGAGCTTCGACAAGGGCCTCAAGGTCCCCGTCACCGATATCTACCGCTATGAGATTCCCGGCGGCCAGTACACGAACCTGCAGCCGCAGGTCGAGTCGCTCGGCCTCGGCCACCGCTTCGCGGAGGTCAAGGAGATGTACCGCACCGTCAACCTCATGCTCGGCGACATCATCAAGGTCACGCCGTCGTCCAAGATGGTCGGCGACCTCGCGATCTTCATGGTGCAAAACGACCTCACGCCCGAGAACATCGTCGAAAAGGGCGAGCACCTCGCCTTCCCCGACAGCGTCGTGAGCTACTTCAAGGGCATGATGGGTCAGCCGCCCTGCGGCTTCCCGAAGGATCTGCAGCGCGTCGTGCTCAAGGGCGAGAAGGCCATCAACGGCCGCCCCGGCGACCTGCTGCCGCCCGTGGACTGGGATCAGCTGCGCAGCGAGATCCGCAAGTTCTACCCGAACTATGAGGAGCCGCGCTCGCTCATCTCGTTTGCCATGTATCCGAAGGTCTATGAGGAGTACATCCGTCACCGCAAAGAGTACGGCTACATCATGCGCATGGGCAGCCACGTGTTCTTCAACGGCATGGCCATCGGCGAGATGAACAAGATCAACATCGAAGACGGCAAGACCCTTATGATCAAGTACATCGGCCTCGGCGACCGCAACGACGACGGCACGCGCAACGTGCAGTTTGAGCTCAACGGCATGCGCCGCGAGGTCTCCGTGCCCGACCCGACCGCGACCGATTCGGCCAAGACCGTCGTCATGGCCGACCCGAACGACAAGAGCCAGGCCGGCGCGTCCATCCCGGGCATGGTGTCGAAGGTCAACGTCAAGCCCGGCGACCAGGTCAAGGTCAACGACGTGCTCGCCGTGATCGAGGCCATGAAGATGGAGACGAGCGTCGTCGCCCGCATGGACGGCACGGTCGACGAAGTCTTTGTCAAGGGCGGCCAGTCGGTCAAGGCCGGCGAGCTGCTGCTGACGATCAAGTAAATCACCCCGGTTTTTCATGCGGAGCGCACCCTCGTGCGCTCCGCATTTTTGTGCCCGTCAAAAAGGATTCCTTTTTGACAAAAGGCCGGCAGTCTGCTGCGCGCATAACTTGTGCGCCGCAGTTACCACTTTGCGCTTTTTGTTCCCATCCGCGCCGAAAAGACTGGAAAAGTCCGCATAGCTATGTTAATATAGACAAATATGAAATGAATCCGGGTTTCCCGCCCACAGGCATTCATGAGAGGAGTTTTTTTCATGCTTGTGCCCTATTCCTGGTTCCAGATCCTCTGGTACTTCTACATTTACGGTTTTCTCGGCTGGTGCTCCGAGGTGGCGTTCGCCGCCGTCGCGCACGGCAAGTTTGTCAACCGCGGCTTCGTCAACGGCCCCATCTGCTCGATCTACGGCTTCGGCGTCATGAGCGTGCTGCTCGTGCTCGGGCCGCTCAAGAGCAGCCTCTGGCTGCTGTTCGGCGGCAGCGTGCTGTTTACGAGCGCCATCGAATACCTCACCGGCTGGGTGCTGGAAAAGGTGTTCCACGACAAGTGGTGGGACTACTCCAAGCGTCCGCTGAACATCAAGGGCTACGTGTGCCTTGAGTTCTCGGTGCTGTGGGGACTGGCGTGCGTGTTCGTGGTCGACGTGTTCCAGCCGCTCGTGGCCAAGGTCGTCGACCTCATCCCGAAAAAGCTCGGCTGGGTGCTACTCGGCACATTCAGCGCACTGTGGATCGCGGACAACATCATCACCGCCATGGAGATCCGCAAGCTGCCCAAGAAGCTGCGTGCCCTGCAGGCCATCGAGGATTCGCTCACGGCCATCTCCGACGAGATCGGCGAGGAGATCTATATTCGCACCTCAGACGCGAAGGACCGCGGCATGGAGGTTTACACCGGTATGAAGGAAAAGAGCACGGAGCTTGCGCAAAAGCGCGCCGAGGCCTCGATCGAGCGCCGCAGCGAGCTGCTGGCGCGCCGCAGTGAACTGCTGCAGCGCCGCGAGGAGATCCTCAGCCACCGCAACATCGTGCACGAGCGTATCGCGCAGGCGTTCCCGGCGCTGCGCTCCGGCCAGACCAACGGCCGCGCCTTTACGCGTGTGCATGAGCACGCACAGCGCCGCAAGGAACTGACCAAGGCCGTCAAGGCGAAGGCCAAGGCGCTCAAGAACAAAGCAAAAGACCGCACCTGACCATCCGGCAGGGCGAAGAAAGAAGAAGAACCATGAATCTCTATCTGATCGGACATGACTACCGCTACGCGGCGGAGCAGATGCTCCTGACGCTGTTTCCCGACGAACGCCCGGAGTATCCGGACGGGCGGCCGACCGGCGACCGCGCAGAGCTGCGGCTCATGTCCGGCACAAAGGTGACGACCGTGACGTGCGTGCTCGTCTACCACGGGCAGACGGCCAACGGCCGCACGAGCGTGCCCAACGGCGAGCTGACCGACCCCGCCGAGACCGACCGCCGGCTGCAGGGCGCGGTCAAGCGCGCGTTTTACCGCGCCGCCATGGGCATCGGGCTGCCGCGCCGGCCGTGGGGCATGCTCACGGGCGTGCGCCCCGGAAAGCTCATGACCCCGCTGCTTGCGCAGGGGCTCAACGACGCGCAGGCCGCGCGCCAGTTTGAGCGGCAGTATGACGTCTCGCCCGCGCGCGCCGATCTCGTCGTGCGCACCGCGCACGCCACGCTGCGCGCCATGGAATCGCTCGGTGAAAAGGATGTGTGCCTGTATGTGGGCATCCCGTTTTGCCCGACGCGCTGCGCCTACTGCAGCTTTGTGAGCCAGTCGGTGGAAAAGAGCATGGCGCTCGTGCCGGAGTTTTTGCAGGCGCTCGCCCGCGAGATCGCCGCGACCGCCGAGGCCGTGCGCAGGGCGGGGCTGCGCGTCGTGTCGCTCTACATCGGTGGCGGCACGCCGACCACGCTCTCGGCGCGCCAGCTCGACGCGCTGTGCACGCAGCTGGCCGCGGCATTCGACCTGAGCGCACTGCGGGAGTTCACCGTCGAGGCCGGCCGGCCCGATACGATCACCGCCGACAAGCTGCACGTGCTGCGCGCGCACCGGGTCGACCGCATCAGCGTCAACCCCCAGACGCTCGACGACCGCGTGCTCGATACGATCGGCCGCCGCCACACCGCGCAGGATATTTACGACGCGCTGCGCCTCGTGCGCGAGACCGGCGGCTTTGCCGTGAACATGGACCTGATCGCGGGGCTTCCCGGTGACACGCCGGACGGCTTTCGCGCCACGCTCGAGCAGGTGCTCGCACTCGCGCCCGAGAACGTCACCGTGCACACGCTCTCGCGCAAGCGCGGCTCGAACCTGATGGCGCAGGACGCGCCCATCCCCGACGGAGCAGCCGTCGGCGAGATGCTTGACTTTGCCGGTACCGTGCTGCCCAGGGCAGGCTACGCACCGTACTACCTCTACCGGCAGAAGTTCATGTCCGGCGGCTTTGAAAACGTCGGCTGGACGCGGCCGGGTCAGGAGAATCTCTACAACATCTGCATCATGGAGGAGCTGTGCAGCATCCTCGCCATGGGCGGCGGCGCGTCGACAAAGCTCGTGCGCCCCAACGGCGGCAGGCTTGAGCGGCACATCGACCCCAAGTATCCCACGGAATACATCGCCAATATCGACCGCATCTGTGCGGCCAAGGCGGAACTGGAGGCGTTTTTCCAATGAGCTATCATCTTCAGGAGATCAACCGCCGCATTCAGGCTGATCCCAAGGAATTTGTCGACGCGAGCGACGCGGCCTATGCCGCCAAGATCGAGCGCGCCGCGCGCGCCATCGCCGAAAATGCGCACACCTGTCCGATCGTGCTGCTCTCCGGCCCGTCCGGCAGCGGCAAGACCACCACGGCCATGAAGATCGCGGAGGCGCTGTGCAAGCTCGGCGTCGGCAGTCAGAGCCTCGCCATGGACGACTATTTCCGCACCGTCGACCTGCGCACCGCACCGCGCACGCCGGAGGGTGATCTCGATCTTGAGTCCCCCGCGTGTCTGGACATGGACCTGCTCGGCAAGCACCTCAACGCGCTCGCCCGCGGTGAGGAGATCCACCTGCCGCGGTATAATTTCGTCACGCGCGTGCAGTCCGGTCCCATCGGCCGCCCCATGCGCCTCGGCAAGGACGAGGTCGTCGTCTGCGAGGGTATCCACGCGCTCAACGATGAGATCGCCGCCTACTGCCCGGATGCGTTCCGGCTGTATATCAGCGCGCGCTCCGTCGTCGTCGATGACGACGGGAATGAGGTGTTCAAGGGCACGTGGATGCGTCTGCTACGCCGCCTCGTGCGCGACAGCAACTTCCGCGGCACCCCAGCCGCCGCGACGCTGGACATGTGGGCAAACGTCCGCCGCGGCGAAAAGCGCTTCATCTCCCCGTTCAAGGAGCGCGCGAACCTGATGTTCGACTCGTCGTTCCCGTGCGAGGTGTCGATCATGAAAAACTTCGCCGAGCCGCTGCTCGAGGCCGTGCCCGAGGGCGCGGAGCGCTATGCGGAGATCCGCAGCATCCTGCCCGCGCTCGAGCGCTTCGAGACGATCGACCCCGCCCTGCTCGCGCCCGAGAGCATGCTGCGCGAATTTATCGGCGGCGGCGTGTACAGCTACTGAGCGCGCGGCGCTGAATCCTGCAAATACAAAAAAGCCTTCTCCGTTGGGAGAAGGCTTTGCGTTTTCCTGCGCCGCACGGCGGTTTGGGTGACAGACGCCGCGAAAACGGGTGATGCGATTTGTCACCGCTGCACAGAATCCCGAATCGTGTTTTGGCGCAATTTACAAATATTATGAATCCTGTTCCAATTTCATAAAGAATCTGCTAAAATGAGGATGTTGGGATCCGGACACACATTTCATTCAACAGGAGGTATCGTATGGAACCGTTTGCGCTTCTGAAAATGATGGGGATCTTTGTGACCGGCGGCATCACCGGACGGATCGTTCTGTATCTGCTCCTGCTCGCCGCCGGCATCGGCGTCCGGTGCGCCCTGCAGCGCCGGCGTGATTTCTGGACGGCTGCGGGCATCAGCGCCGGGCTGTGGCTCGTGTGCGAGATCATCGTGGACATCGGCTCGGTGCATGAGATGTCGGTCGGCCTGTTCAGCGCCGCCGCCACACTGGGCGCGCTGGGCTTCTCGTTCGCGCTCGGCCTGGGGCTTGCCGCGCTTGTCTGCCGGCTGCTGCGCCGGAAGCAGCTTGTGTGACCCAATGGCAAGCGCCCCCGCGGGGAGTTTCCCGCGGGGGCGCTTTCAATTTTCCGCCGCGCCGTCAGCTCAGCCGCTGCACGAGCGCGTCCCACAGCTCCAGCAGCCGGAAGCGCACGACATAGCCGCCGTCGGACTCCGTGACGAGGCGCACATCGTCGTCCGAGAGCGCCTGCACCGCTCGCTCCGAGAGCCCTGCCGCCTGCGCACACAGCGGCGGGAAAATGACGCACCACCAGTTGTGCCCCGCGCCCGCGCCGAGCGTCACGCGCAGAGACGTATACACCCCCGCCGGGAGCGCAAACGTGCCGTAGTCGCGCGTCGGGTAGTGCTCGGCGCCGAGGGAGACCCGCACCGGGCGCTCCCCCGCCGCCGCCTGTGCCGCGCGGGCAATGCCGTCAAGATCGTCCGCGATGCGCTGCCGCGCCGCGTCCACATCCGTCACGCCCTGCAGCTGCGGCTCGAGATAGGCCAGCACCGCGTCGCGCACCTGCAGCTTCACGGCCTGCTCGGTGTCGTCGTCCGAGACCGCGATCACGTGCAGCCGCACGAGCCGCGACGCCAATAGCGCGCTGCGCGCCTGCGCCCACGTGCCGGTCAGCAGCGTCACGCAAACGGCCAGCAGCAGCGCCAGCTCCCACGGGCGCAGCGCGCGGCCGGAATCGGGATGAATGGAGAGAGAATGGGTATGCATCGTATGTCCGCCTTTCTGAGATGAAAAACTGCCGGTACCGGGCATCTGTGCTCAGTATCGGCAGTTTTGTCTGGTTTTAATCCTCAGACCTCAAGGCGGTCGATGGTCTCGGTCAGAAAGCACTCGGCATAGTCGCGCGCGAGCCGGCGCTTGGCATACGCCGCGCTGTCGGCATCGGCAAAAAGACCGAACACGGCCGAGCCCGTGCCGCTCATGACCGCGCCGAGCGCGCCGCCGTCGAGCAGGCGGCTCTTGATGGCTGCGATCTCGCCCTCGCGGCGGGTGAGCACATCCTCAAAGACGTTGTACATCCGGCGGGCAAGCTTCGGCATATCGCCGTCGGCAAGCGCGGCGCAGATGCCCTCCGTGTCCGGACGGCAGCGCGAGGTGCGCGCGTCCACGCGGCGAAACAGCTCCGGCGTCGAGATCGGAAAATCCGGCTTACAGATCACGACCGGCAGGCGCGGCATGGGCGTGACGGGCGTGAGCCGCTCGCCGCGTCCCTCGGCCAGCATCGTGCCGCCCGCGACGCAGTACGGCACGTCCGAGCCGACCAGTGCACCCAGCTCCTCAAGCTGCGCGCAGGTGAAGCCCGCGCCGGTCAGCCGGTTGAGCGCGCGCAGCACGGCCGCCGCATCCGACGAGCCGCCGCCCAGCCCCGCGCACACGGGGATGCGCTTGTACAGCCGGATGTGCACGCCGCACTTCAGCCCCGCGCGCTCGAGAAACACCTGCGCCGCGCGCACGGCCACATTGTCCGCGCCGCAGGGCAGATAGCTGCGGTTGGTCTCGGCACGGCAGACGCCGGTGTCGTCGAGCGTGACGGTCACATCGTCGTGCAGATCCACGCTCTGCATGATCATGCGCAGGTCGTGAAACCCGTCGGGACGCGTACCGAGCACGTCCAGCGACAGGTTCAGCTTTGCCCACGCAGACTCTCTCACCGCGCCGGTCACAGCGCTTTGAGCTCGAAGAGCAGGTCCATGAGCTGCGCGCCATCGTCCACATACGGACCCTTGGCGCCGTTGGCCTCGGAATACGGCAGACCGGAGCCCTCGGACACGCGGCTGTCATACAGCACGAACGGCACGGGGTCGGCGCCGTGCGCGCCGTTGGCCATATACGTCGTGTGATCCGACAGCAGCAGCAGACGGAAGTACTCGCCCGCTGCGCGCAGCGCCTCGGTCACGGGGGCGACGACATCGGCGCTCAGGCGCTCGATGGAGTAGATCTTATGCGCAAGGTCGTGGTTGTGTGTGGCCTCATCCGGACCCTCGAGGTGCAGCGCCACGAAGTCGTGCCGTTTGAGCACGTCGAGCGCGGCGGCGACCTTGGCGGCATAGTCGGTGTCCCACTCGCCGGTCGCGGTCGGGACGGTGACGGCCTCAAGCCCGGTCAGGATGCCGATGCCGTGGCACAGCGGCACGGCCGAGACGACGCCGCCGTCCGAGCCGTAGTGCTCGGGGAAGTTCGGCAGCGCGGCCGCCGTGCCCTCCGCCCAGAACCAGACGCCGTTGGCCGGGAGCTTTCCGGCGGCGCGGCGCGCGACGTTGATCGGGTGCTGATCGAGGATATCGAACGAGCGGCGCATGAGCTCGCGCAGCACGTCCGCATTCGGGCAGCCGGTGGGCAGGATCGGTCCGATCTCCTCACCAAGGTGGTCGTGCGGCGGCGCGAGCCGGATGCCCTTGATGTCCACATGGCTCTGCACCGCGATGTGGCGGAACGACGAGCCCTTGTGCACGACCATGCCGGCCTGCTCGGCCAGCGGGCGGAAGTCCGGATGGGCAAAGAGCGCCGTCACGAGCTCGTCCGACTCGCGTCCCTCGATGCTGCCCGCGCTGTGGGAGACGATGTGCTTATGCTCGAACGGCACGTCCTCATCGGCATAGCTGACCATGTTGCAGCGGTAGCACGCGTCACCGGGAGCGAGCCGGATGCCGGAGGCCGCCGCCTCAAGCGGAGCGCGGCCGAAAAAGTACTTGCGCGGCGAGCAGCCGAAGATAGACATGATGGCCGTATCGCTGCCGGGGGCAAAGCCGTCGGGCACGTTGCGCACGGTGCCAAGCACGCCGTGACGCGCAAGGTCGTCGATCGCGTCCTTTTTCGACGCCTCGAGCGGCGTGCGCCCGCCGAGCGTGTCGAGCGGATGGTCGGCCATGCCGTCGCCGATGACGAGAATGTATTTCATATGAGCTCCCTCTTTTCATGATTCGCCGCCGGACGCTTTGTGCACTGCCGGACGCCGCGGCTTTTTTCTGCCCCACAGTATATACTATTTCCCTCGCTTTGTGAAGCGGGACGCGCGTCCGCCGGACGCTTTTTCTATTTGTAGAATTCAACGAAATTATTTGAAAACCGGAATTGGGTATTGGCATCTTTTCGCCGTCATGATATAGTAGAATACTGTTAAATATCCGCTAAGTTCTCGCTAAGAAAGTTTCCCCCGGTCACCGGGGCTGCACAAACGGGAGGGACAGAATATGTCGACCGGACAATATCTGCTCGGCGGCGCGGCCGGACTGGTTTTTGGTCTGCTCGTCGCCGCCGGCAACACCCTGCTGACGCGCCGCAGTCTGCTGCGCGCCAAGCAAAACGCCGCATCGGTCATGGGCACGAGCGGCCTGCGGCAGGTCATCAATCTCGCGGCGCTCGTACTGGTCTATCTGCTGCGCGGCGTCGTGCCGCTGCCGCTGGCCGGCACGCTCATCGGCACGGCCGTCGGTCTGTCGGGCGGCAGCATCGCCGGCGTATGGATCCTCGCGCGCAGGATGGACGATACCATCCCCGCCGAGTGCGTGGAGATCACGAACGCGGACGAGCTGCCCGACGCGGAACAAACCCAGACGCCGGAGCTCGACCCGGCGGACGAACGGAGGGACGACACAAATGGGTGAGACGAACGTACTGTTTTCCATCGGACCGCTGGAGGTCACCGGCGCGGTCGTGACCATGTGGGTCATCGTGGCCGTGCTGGCGCTGATATCGTGGCTGGCGACACGGAAGCTGCGCGACGTGCCCGGACCGCTGCAAAACGCGGCCGAGATGGCCGTGGAAAAGCTGCAGGGCTTTTACGGCGGCATCATGGGTCCGTCCAACGCCCGGCGCTACTTCCCGATGATGGCGACGTTCTTCATCTTCATCGTCGTGTCCAACTACATCGGGCTGCTGCCCGGCGCGGGGCAAGTGTTCACCGTGCCGACGGCCACGCTGTCCGTCACGGCGGGTCTGGCCATCATCGCCTTTTGCATGACGCACACCGTCGGCATCCAGCGCCGCGGTCTGGGCGGCTATCTCAAGAGCTTCATCAAGCCCTTCCTGCTCATGCTGCCGCTCAACCTCATTGAGCAGATCGTGCGCCCGTTTTCTCTCGCGCTGCGTCTGTACGGCAACCTCTACGGCGAGGAGATGGTCACGCATGAGCTCGGCAATCTCTTCCCGCTCGTGCTGCCGCTGCTCATGCAGGTGCTGAGCCTGCTGTTCTGCCTGATCCAGGCCATCGTGTTCACGATGCTGCTGTCGATCTATATCGAGGAAGCCATCGAGGAGTAATGCTCCTCGCACCGAAACCCGTAAGAACAAATCTTTCAGACACCCAAGAAAAATTAGGAGGAACGAGTTATGTCAACCGGAATCATTGCGATCGCCGCCGCGCTCGCCATCGCCATCAGCACCATCGGCCCCGCCATCGGTCAGGGTCTGACCGCCGCCCACGCCATGGACGCCATCGCGCGCCAGCCGGAAGTGGCCGGTACGATCCGCTCGAACATGATCATCGCCATGGGTCTGCTCGAATCGCTGACGATCTACGGCCTGCTGATCGCGTTTCTGCTGATCGGTAAGATCGGCTGAGAAGCACGGGATAAGGGAGGCACACGCTTTGAGCATCAACATCTCCGAACTCATCTGGACGGTGATCTGCTTTTTCGTGCTGCTGGTGGTTTTGAAGAAGCTGCTGTTTGACCCGCTGGTGTCGTTCATGGCCGCGCGCGATGCGCGCATTCAGGACGGGATCAGCGCCGGGCGCACCGCCCAGCAGCAGCTCGATGCGGCCGCACAGGCGCGCAGCGATGCGCAGCGCCGGCAGTCCGCCGCAGCGGATGCGCTGCTGGCTGAAGCCAAGAGCGCGTCCGAGCGCAAGCGCGCCCAGACGCTGCAGGCCGCGCATCAGGAGGCCGCACAGGCCACGCGCGACGTGCGTGCACGCGTGCGCAGCGAAGAGACCGCCGCTGCCGCCGCCGTGGACGCGAAGCTGCCCGAGCTCGTCACGGCGCTGACCGGCGGCCTGCTCGGCAGCGACACCGCCGAGCGCAGCGCCGCACAGATCCGCCAGTGGGTCGCCCCCACGCATGAGGGCTGAACCATGAATGAAATGAATCGAAAGGGGGCGGCGACACCGTGGAATTTCTGAGAGCCATCGGCCCCGTCTTCAACTTCCTGCTGCTGGCGCTGGCGCTGATTTTCTTCACGCGCAAGCAGATCCGCAAGCTCTTTCAGGAGCGCCGCGACCGCATTGCCGACGCGCTCGGCCGCGCGGCGGACGCGCAGGATCAGGCCCGCCACACCGCCGAGGACATCGCCGAGGCACAGCAGGCCGCCGACGCTGAGGCGCGCGCCCAGCTTGCCGAGGCAAAGGCACAGGCCGAGGCCAACACCGCCGCAGCCGACGCCGAGACCGCGCGCGAGGCCGAGACCGTGCGCCGCGGCGTGGAACAGACCGAGGCGCAGCTGCGCAGCGACATGGAGGACCGCGTGAGCGACGCGGCCATCGGCCGCATCACGGCCGCGACCGCCGGAGTGCTGGCGCAGGACGCCTTCGCGCCCGCGCGCGCCGCGCTCGTGGACGAATTTGTCGCCAACATCGGTGCACATCTGACCACCCAGCCGAGCGACGCGCTCACCCTCGCCGAGACCGGCACGCTGACCGTGGAGGTCGAGGCGGCCGAGCCGCTGAGCGCCGCCGCGCTCGACGCGCTCAGGGACACGCTCACACACGCCTACGGTCACGTCACGTGCATGACGACGGTGCGCCCGGAGCTGATCGGCGGCGTGTGCCTGCGCATCGGCGACACGCACTATGACGGCACGCTGCGCCACGCGCTCGACCTGCTCGAGCAGGACGCGGCCAACAGTGCCCTGCACACCACGGACGAAAACCCCGATCTCGCCGCGTGCATCCGCGACCGGCTCGCGGACACGCACGCCGCCATCGACGTATTCCAGACCGGCGTCGTCACGAGCCTGTCCGACGGCATCTGCCGCGTGCGCGGCATGGCCGACGTCATGGCCGGCGAGCTGCTCGCCTTTGACGGCACGCTGCGCGGCATGGTCATGGACCTCGGCCGCGAGGACATCGGCGTCGTCCTGCTCGGTCCTTACGGACACCTGCAGGAGGGCGACCGCGTGCGCCGCACGGGACAGATCATGTCCGTGCCCGTAGGCGATGAGATGATCGGCCGCGTGGTCGATGCGCTCGGCCGGCCGATCGACGGTCACGGCCCGATCCGCACGACGGAGCGCCGCGCCATCGAGAGCTCCGCGCCCGGCGTCATCGCGCGCAAGGGCGTGAGTGTCCCGCTGCAGACCGGCATCAAGGCCATCGACGCACTCGTGCCGATCGGCCGCGGTCAGCGTGAGCTCATCATCGGCGACCGCCAGACCGGCAAGACCGCCATCGCCATCGACGCCATCCTCAACCAGAAGGACACGGGCGTGCTGTGCATCTACGTCGCCATCGGTCAGAAGGAATCGACCGTCGCGGGCGTCGTGCAGAAGCTGCGCGACCGCGGCGCCATGGCCTATACCACCGTCGTGTGCGCGCACGCGTCGGAAACCGCACCCATGCTCTACATCGCGCCCTATGCAGGCGCCGCCATCGGCGAGTACTTCATGTACCGCGGGCGCGACGTGCTCATCGTCTATGACGACCTGTCGAAGCAGGCCGTGGCTTACCGTGAGATCTCCCTGCTGCTGCAGCGACCGCCCGGACGCGAGGCCTACCCCGGCGACGTGTTTTATCTGCACTCCCGCCTGCTCGAGCGCGCCGCGCGCCTGAGTGCTGCCGCCGGCGGCGGCAGCATGACCGCCCTGCCCATCATCGAGACGCAGGCGGGCGACATCTCGGCCTATATCCCGACGAACGTCATCTCCATCACCGACGGACAGATCTTCCTCGAGACGGACCTGTTCCACGCCGGTGTGCGCCCGGCCATCAACGTGGGTCTGTCCGTGTCGCGTGTCGGCGGTGCGGCGCAGCTCGGCGCGATGAAGCAGGTCGCCGGCCGTCTGCGCATGGACCTGGCACAGTACCGCGAGCTTGCGTCATTCGCGCAGTTCGGCTCCGATCTGGACAAGGCCACGCGCGACACGCTCGCGCGCGGCAGCCGCATGACCGAGCTTTTGAAGCAGCCGCAGTACGCGCCCATGGACGCGGCCGATCAGGTCGCGGTGCTCTTCGCCGCCGGCGAGGGGTACACGGACACGATTGCCGTCGAGGACGTGCCGCACTACGCGGACGCGCTGCTTGCGCGCATCCACCGCACGTATCCGGAGCTGCATGCCCTCGTGCACAGCGGCAAGAAGCTTCCGCCCGAGGCGCTCGAGCGGCTGCGCACGCTTGCCGACGAGACGCTCAAGAATCTATGATGCACCATCCCCGCCGCCGGCAGAGAGGAGGAACGCCCCTTGACAAATCTGCATAAGATCCGCGCGCGCATCCGCAGCGTGAACAGCACGCAGCAGATCACCCGCACGATGAAAATGATCGCCGTGTCCAAGCTGCGCAAGACGCAGACGAGCCTTGCGGGCGTGCGCCTGTTTGCCGACAAGGGGCAGGAGGTGCTCAACGCCCTGCTCGCCGATGACGTCACCTTTGAGCACCCGTATCTCACGCCCCGGCGCCGCGTCGGGCACGTGTGCTACGTGGTGTTCTGGGGCAACCGCGGCCTGTGCGGGGCATACAATCAGTTGCTGCTGCGCCATCTGGAGCAGCTCGTGCACGCCGAGACGCGCCCCTGCTCCGTGATCGTGTGCGGCCGCTGGGGACGCGATGTCCTCGCCGGAACGGATCTGCCCGTGCGGGAGATCTGCGCCGGGCTGAGCGACACGCCCACCATGGCCGAGGCGCTCGAGATCGCCGAGACGCTCAAAAACCTCTACCGCACCGGTGAGGCGGACGAGATCCACCTCGTCTACCAGCGCTTCGACTCCGTGCTGCACCAGACCCCGGTGCACCGGCAGCTGCTGCCCGCCGCACCGGAGGCCGACGCCCCCGCCGCGAACAACAACTACCTGTTCGTGCCGGACGCGCAGACCGTGCTCGACAACGTGCTCGAGCTGTACCTGAACAACACGGTCTACGCCGTGATGCTCGAGGCGCGCGTGGGCGAGCACGCCGCGCGCATGACCGCGATGACCGCCGCCACAGACTCGACGGCGGAGCTCATCGAGGAGCTGAATCTGGACTTCAACCGTGCGCGTCAGGCCGCCATCACGACCGAGATCTCCGAGATCGTCGGCGGCAGCGCCGCACTCAAGCAATCACAAGGATCTGATTAACACCGCGGCGGCAGCGCCGCGTCCCACGAAGGGAGAACGTATGGAAAACGGTATCGTCAAAAGGGTCATCGGCCCGGTGGTGGACGTGCAGTTCCCGGCCGGAAAGCTGCCGGAGATCAACAACGCCATCGAGGTGCACACCGGCGAGCGGCGCATCGTCATGGAGGCGGTGCAGCAGCTCGGCGACAACACGGTGCGCTGCATCTCGCTCTTTTCCACCGACGGACTGCAGCGCGGCTGCCGTGCCGTCGACACCGGCACGAGCGTGAAAATGCCCGTCGGCGAGGCGACGCTCGGCCGCATGTTCAATGTCATCGGTGAGCCGATCGACGGCAAAGGCCCGGTCAACGCCGCGGAATATCTGCCCATCCACCGTGAGGCCCCGGCCTTCACGGATATTGCCCCCGCGACCGAGCTGCTCGAGACCGGCATCAAGGTCGTCGACCTGCTCGCGCCCTACGCCAAGGGCGGCAAGATCGGCCTGTTCGGCGGCGCGGGCGTAGGCAAGACCGTGCTCATCATGGAGCTCATCCGCAACATTGCCTACGAGCACGGCGGCTACTCCGTCTTTGCCGGCGTGGGCGAGCGCTCGCGCGAGGGCAACGACCTCTGGAACGAAATGAACGAGTCCGGCGTCATCAACAAGACCGCGCTCGTCTTCGGTCAGATGAACGAGCCGCCCGGAGCGCGTCTGCGCGTGCCGCTGTCGGGTCTGACGATCGCGGAAAACTTCCGCGACGAGTCCGGACAGGACGTGCTGCTGTTCATCGACAACATCTTCCGCTTCACGCAGGCGGGCAGCGAGGTGTCGGCGCTGCTCGGCCGCATGCCCTCCGCCGTCGGCTATCAGCCCACGCTTGCAACCGAGATGGGCAAGCTTCAGGAGCGCATCACATCCACGCGCAACGGCTCGGTCACGTCCGTGCAGGCGATCTATGTCCCCGCCGACGACCTGACCGACCCCGCCCCCGCCACGACGTTTGCCCACCTCGACGCCACGACCGTGCTCGACCGCGCCATCTCCGAGCTCGGCATCTACCCGGCCGTCGACCCGCTCGGCTCTACGTCGCGCATCCTCGAGCCGGACATCCTCGGAAAGCGCCACTATGACACCGCGCGCGCCGTGCAGCGCGTGCTGCAAAAGTATAAGGATCTGCAGGACATCATCGCCGTGCTCGGCATGGACGAGCTGAGCGTGGAGGACAAGGCCGCCGTCAACCGTGCGCGGCGCATCCAGCGCTTTTTGTCGCAGCCGTTCCACGTGGCGGAAAACTTCACCGGCATGGCCGGAAAGTACGTCCCGCTCTCGGAGACCATCCGCGGCTTTGAGGCCATCCTCGGCGGCGAGTGCGACGACATTCCCGAGCAGGCGTTTTTGTTCTGCGGCTCGATCGACGACGTGCTGCGCAAGCGCGACGCGCTCAAGTGAGGCACGCCATGACAGACACACTGCATCTGGAGATCATCACGGCCGGCGGCGCGATCGTGGATACGCCGGCAGCACAGGTCACGCTGCCGCTCGCCGACGGCGAGGTCGGCATCCTGCCCGGCCATGCGCCGCTGCTCGGCGCGCTCATGTGCGGCGTCGTGCGCTACACGGCCGCCGGCAAGGAGCATTACTGCGCCGTGAGCCCCGGCACGGTGAATGTCGCCGCCGGGAACGTGACCGTGCTCGCCCGCACGGCCGAGCGCGCGCCGGACATCGACCTTGCCCGTGCCGAGGCCGCGCTGCACCGCGCCGAGTCGGATCTCGAGGCGCGCGGCATGGAAATGAACATCTCCACGCCCGAGGCCGCACGCGCACGCGCAAAGGCGCGCATCCGCGCAGCAGAGCTCTGGCGCAAAAACGGATAAAAAAGGTCTGAAAATCCCCGCGGCCGCCCCCTGATCCGGGCGGCCGCGGGGTTGCATTTTGGGCTGCGATATGAGAAAATGTCTGTGTATTGCTTACACAGACTTTTTTGCGTTTTTGTCGTTTACGCTCAGGCGGGGAGATGCGCCCCGCACGCTTTTTACAGGAGATGTATCCCATGTCCCAACCGAAACGCGGCCGCAGCTCGCAGGCCCAAAACCATCTGATCACCATCCTGCTCGCGCTCGTCATCGCGGGGCTTTCCATGTGGTTCGGCGCCGGCCGTGACGGCGGAAACGGCCCCGACGCCGCCGCTACACCCGTGCCCGGCAGCGGCCTGACCGTGACGTATCTCGACGTCGGTCAGGGCGACTGCACACTGCTGCAGTGCGACGGGCAGACCATGCTCATCGACGCCGGCATCGGCGAGCAGGCAAACCATATCACGACCTACCTCAAGCAGCAGGGCGTCAAAAGCATCGACTACCTCGTGTGCACACACGCACACGCCGACCACTGCGGCAGCATGAAGGCCGTCATTGCGGCCTTCCCGGTGCACACGCTCTACAGCTCCGTCACCTCGAGCAGCAACGGCGCGTTCCAGCGCGTCATGCGCGCGGCGGAGACGGCAAATCTCGCCATCACCGTGCCAAGTGTCGGCGACACCTTCGCCCTCGGCGGCGCGACCGTGACCGTCCTCGGCCCACAGCAGCACTACAGCGACGTCAACGACCAGAGCCTCATTCTGCGCGTGGACTACGGCAGCAACGCCTTTCTCTTCACGGGCGACGCCGAGTACCAGAGCGAGACGGATGTGCTCGACGCGGGTGAAAACGTCCGCTGTGACGTCATCAAGGCCGGTCACCACGGCAGCCGCACCTCCACGGGCTACCGTCTGCTGTATGAGGCGCAGCCCAAGTACGCCGTCATCAGCTGCGGCGCAGGGAACGAATACGGCCACCCGCACGACGACACGCTCAGCCGTCTGCGCGATGCGGACGTGACCGTCTACCGCACGGACCTCAACGGCACGGTCGTCTGCCGCTCCGACGGCTCGAACCTCACCTTTACCACCGAGAAAGAAGGATAACACCCATGCACCGCACCCCCTCGCCGACGGCCGCGTTCTGGCTCGCCGCGTTCACATACTTCATCCGGGGCTTTACGTTTCTCGCCTCGCGCGTCGCGCAAAATTACGGCACGCCGTTCGTGCTGCTGTTCTGGCGCTTCGCGCTGGCGTTCATGCTGATGAATCTGCTGTGTCTGACGGGGCGCTTTCATGTGCGCCTGCGCGGACGCGATCTCCGGCCGGTGCTGCTGGCGGGACTGTTTGAGCCCGTGATCTACTTCCCCTGTGAGCAGTACGGTCTCAAGCTCACGAGCACGTCGTTTTCCGGCGTCATGATCGCGCTCATCCCGCTGTGCTCGCTCATCTACGGGGCGCTGTTTCTGCATGAAAAGGCCACGCTGCAGCAGGTGCTGTTTTCGGTGCTGTCCGTCGCGGGCGTGATCGTGCTGGCTGTCTACGCCTCCGGCATCGGCTCGGGCAGCGTGCCCGGCTTTTTCATCCTGCTCGGCACGGTCTTTGCCGGTGCGGCCTACATGGTGGCCTGCCGCGCCTGCGCCGACAGCTTTTCGGCCTTTGAGCGCACATACGTCACGTGCCTGATGGGTATGGTGGCGTTCGGTGTGCTGTCTCTGCTCGAGCACCGGCACGATCTGAGCGCCGTCGTGCAGCCCGTGACGCACGCGCCCTTCGTGCTGGCGATCCTGTTTTTGAGCGTGGTGGCCTCGGTGCTGTCCTACATCGCGCTCAACCGCGCACTCGAGGTGCTGCCCGTCGCGCGCACCGCGGTGCTCATCAATCTCTCGACCGTCGTGTCCGTACTCACCGGCGTGCTCATTTTGCACGAGCCGTTTGGCTGGATCAGCGCCGTGGCCTCGGCCGCCATTCTTGTCGGCATCTGGGGCGCGCAGCGCTTCGCCGCGCCGCCTCCGCCGCCCCGTCATGAGCGCAGTCTGACACAAAATATTTTCACATCAGAAGGATGACCCCTATGCAATCTACCGAACAGAAAATCGAACGCGCCGCACTGGCCGGTCTCGCCGCGGCGTGCATGGAGGAGCGCGAGCGCTCGACGGAGGTCTCTCTGGCCGAGCTTGCCGCGCTCGTAGAGACGGCCGGCGGCCAGCCTGTGGCAACGCTGCTGCAGAGCAAGCCCACGCCTGACCCGCGCACCTTCCTCGGTGAGGGCAAAGTGGCGGAGCTCCGGGAGCTGATCCTCTCCAACGACTGCGACCTCGCAGTGTTTGACAACGAGCTCTCCCCGTCGCAGATGCGCGTGCTCGAGGAGGAGCTCGGCGTGCGCGTGCTCGACCGCTCGGGCCTGATCCTTGACATCTTCGCCCAGCGCGCCCGGACGCGCGAGGGGCAGCTGCAGGTGGAGCTGGCGCAGTACCAGTACCTGCTGCCGCGCCTGACCGGTATGTGGACGCACCTCGTGCGGCAGACGGCCTCGGGCGGCTCGTCGCCGATCGGCACGCGCGGCCCCGGCGAGACGCAGCTCGAGACCGACCGCCGCCACATCCGCCGCAAGATCCAGAAGCTGCAGCAGGAGCTTGAGGACGTGCGCAAGATCCGCCGCACCCAGCGCCGCCGCCGCGAGAAAAACGCCATGCCCGTCGTCGCGCTCGTCGGCTACACGAACGCCGGAAAGTCCACCCTGCTCAATTGCCTGACGGGGTCGGACATCCCTGCCAACGACCGCCTGTTCGACACGCTCGACACGACCACCCGCCGCTGGCGCGTCGACGCTGCGCAGGAGGTGCTGCTCTCGGACACGGTCGGCTTTATCCGCAAGCTGCCGACGCACCTGGTCGAGGCGTTCAAGGCAACACTCGAGGAGCTGACGTATGCCGACGTGCTCCTGCACGTGATCGACCTCTCCAACCCCGAGTGGGAGACGCAGGCCGACGTCGTCGACCGGCTCATCGACCAGCTCGGCGCGGCGCAGACGCCGTGCATCCGCGTGTTCAATAAGTGCGACGCCTATCTCGGCATCCTGCCGCACGGGGAGAACATCGTCTGCATCTCGGCCCGCAGCGGCGAGGGCACGAACGAGCTGACCGAGCGCGTGCGCGCGATCCTCGGCCGCGCCGACCACCACGTGACGCTGCTGCTGCCGTATGCGCAGGGTGCGCTGCTTGAGACGCTGCACCGCGACTGTGCCGTGCTGCGTACCGACTACCGCGACGACGGCATCGCGCTCGAGGTGATCATCCACCCGGAGCAGTGGCCGCGGCTCGAGCCGTTCGTCATCCCGGACGAGGAGGTCTGAGCATGGACAGCTACCGCATTCCAACAGGCAACGGCGCGTCGGAATACGTGGAAAAGCGCTCGCGCTTTCTCGGTCTCGTGCAGCCGGTAAGCTCCGAGGACGAGGCGCGCGAGATCATCGCCGCCTGCAAGAAGCAATACCACGACGCGCGGCACAACTGCTGGTGCTACCTGCTGCGCGACGGCACGGAGCGCTACTCCGACGACGGCGAGCCGCAGGGCACGGCCGGCATCCCGATGCTGGAGGTGTTTCGCCGCGCAGGCGTGACGAATGTCGTCTGCGTCGTCACGCGCTATTTCGGCGGCGTGCTGCTCGGCACGGGCGGTCTGCTGCGGGCATATACCGCCGCCGCTGCCGATGCGCTCGCAGACGCCGGGATCTCCGTGGTGCGCCGCTGGCTCGCGTGCGAGGTCAGCATGCCCTACGCGCTCTACGAGCCGGTGCGCGCGGCCGTTGCCGCGCTCGGCGGCGTCGTGCAGGAGACGCAGTATGCCGCCGCCGTGACGCTCTGCGCCCTGCTGCCGGAGGAAGCCGGCGAAGCCTTTGCCGCGCAGGTGCGCGACCTGACGGCCGGCCGCTGCGCCGTGCGCCCCGTCGGTGAGACGGAGCGTGCCGTCCCCCTCGCAGACGCCGGTCTGTGAGCGGCGCAAAAGCGATCTTTCACCCCGATCAGGAGGTATTTTGATATGGATCTGACCCTTTCCGATTTCACCGCGCAGCTTTCCTCCGCGCAGCCCGCACCGGGCGGCGGAGGCGCTGCCGCGCTCACCGGGGCACTGGCGGCAAGCCTGACCGCGATGGCCGCAAACGTCACGGCGGCAAATCCCCGCTATGCCGAGCGCAGTGACGCGCTGCGCTCGCTCATCGACGCCTGTGAGACGCAGCGCACGACGCTGCTCGCGCTCATCGAGGCGGACGCAGCGGGCTTTTTGCCGCTGCAAAAGGCCTACGCCATCCCCAGGACCGACGCCGACCGCGCAGCGAAGCTCGCGGCGGCAGCGCAGACGGCCTGTCTCGCGCCGCTGGCAATGCTGGAGCACTGCGCGCAGACCGCGCTGCTGCTGACCGCCGCGCTCGAGACGGCAAGTCCCCTCCTGCGCTCGGACGTCGGCTGCGCCGCCGCTTTGTGCCGCGCCGCGGCGGAGGCTGCGGCCATGAACGTATTTGTCAACACCGGCCTGCTCACGCCGGACGAGCGCACCGTGACCGAGGCGCGCGCCGAGCATCTGCGCGCGACCGTGGTACAAAGCTGCGCACAGACCGCGGACGCGGTGTTTGCCGCGCTGCGCGGGGAGGGCTGAGCGATGGCAACACGTCTGACCGGCGCGCCGGTCGCAAAGGAGATCTATGCGCAGGTGCGCGAAAAGGCAGCCGCGCTCGGCACACAGCCGTGTCTTGCGGCGGTGTCCGTGGGCGCGCAGCCGGATGACCGCGCCTACCTGCGTAGCATCGCGCGCTCGGCGGACGGGTGCGGCGTGGCCGTGCGCCCGGTCGAGCTGCCGGCAGACTGCACGGCGGATGCCCTGACCGGCACGCTGCGCGCCCTGAGCGCGGACGACACCGTGCACGGCGTGCTGCTGCTGCGGCCGCTGCCGAAGGCGCTGCGCGCACAGCACCTGCTCGACGCGCTCGACCCACGCAAGGATGTCGACGGCATGACGACGGCATCGCTCGGCGCACTGCTGACGGGCGCGGCGGGCTTTGCCCCCTGCACGGCCGAGGCGTGCCTGCACCTGCTGCGCGCATATGGCTTCGACCCAGCGGGCCGGCGCGTGACCGTCGTCGGACGCAGTCTCGTCATCGGACGACCGGCGGCGCTGCTGCTCACGCGCGCGGACGCGACCGTGACGCTCTGCCACCGGAAAACGCCCGACCTCGCCGCGCGCTGCCGCGAGGCCGACATACTCCTCGCCGCGGCGGGCGCACCGGGGCTCATCACGCCTGCGTGCGTGCATCCGGAGCAGATCGTGCTCGACGCGGGCGTGACCGCCCTGCCCGACGGCACGCTGCTCGGCGACGTGGCGGCCGAGGTGGCCGGGACCGTCGCCGCCTGCACGCCCGTTCCCGGGGGCATCGGCAGCGTGACGACCGCGCTGCTGCTGTTACACACCGTGCAGAGTGCCGAAATTTTTCGGCAATTTTAAGCTATTATTCACAAACTGTTGTTCTTTTCCGCAGCGAATGCCGCTATAATATTCGGTATACTCATTTTGGAGGCAGACCTTTGGCCAAGCTGATCGAAAAAATAAAAGACAAACGCGCGCCCGAGCCCGAGACGCCGGCGCGGCGCGACATTCCGGTCGTTCACCCCGCTCCGGAGCAGGGACTCACGAGCGCGCAGGTGCGCGAGCGCACGGACGCCGGCTGGACGAATGCGCCCGTTGACCCGCCGGGCAAGACGGTCAAGCAGATCGTCCTGAGCAATATCTTTACCTACTTCAACATGCTGTTTTTCCTGCTGGCGCTGTGTGTGATCGCGGTGCAGCAGTGGCTGAACCTGACGTTCATGGGCGTCATCATCGTCAACACCGCCATCGGCATCGTGCAGGAGCTGCGCTCGAAGAAAACGCTCGACAAGCTGAGCATCCTCGCGTCCCCAAAGGCCGTCGCCGTGCGCGACGGCAAGCGCGTGACCGTGGACACGGCGCAGCTCGTGCGCGACGACATCGTCGTCTTTGCCGCCGGCAACCAGATCTATGCCGACGCCGTGGTCGCGCAGGATAGCTGCTACGTCAACGAGGCGCTCATCACGGGCGAGTCGGACGAGATCAAGAAAAACCCCGGCGACAAGCTCCTCTCGGGCAGCTTCGTCGTCAGCGGTATGTGCCGCGCGCAGCTGACCGACGTCGGCGCAGACTCCTATGTTTCGCGCCTGACGCAGGAGGCCAAGCGCGCCAAAAAGCCGCAGCAGTCTGAGATGATGCGCGCGCTGCAAAACCTCGTCAAGTGGATCGGCATCCTCGTCATTCCGCTCGGCGTGGTGATGTTCATCAAGGAGTTCGTGTGGCTCGACCGCGCCGTGCCCATCGCCGTGACGAGCACGGTCGGTTCCATCATCGGCATGATCCCCGAGGGTCTGTATCTGCTGACGAGCCTTGCGCTCGTGGCCGGCGTCGTGCGTCTGGCGCAGCGCAAGACCCTCGTGCACGAGCTCGGCTGCATCGAGACGCTCGCGCGCGTGGACACGCTGTGCGTGGACAAAACCGGCACCGTGACGGAAAACAAGATGATCGTTGAGGACGTCTGTCCCCTGTGCGACGACCGCTTCACGCTCGACGACATCCGCATGATCATGGCAGACTACGTCTACGCCATGCAGGCGGACAATGACACGATGGCGGCGCTGCGGCGCTATTTCACCGGCGAAAAGACGCAGGACGCGACGGCGACGCTGCCGTTCTCGTCGGCAAAGAAATACGGCGGCGTGTCGTTCCACGACGAGGAGACGTATCTGCTCGGTGCGCCGGATGTGCTGCTCGCCGGGCGGGAAAACCCCTATCAGGAGCAGATCGAGGGCTACTCCGCCAAGGGCTGCCGCGTGCTGCTGCTGGGCATGTATGACGGCGCGCTCTCGGACGAGACGCTGGACGCCGGCCTGCTGCCGATCGCGCTGATTTTGCTCTCGAACAAGATCCGCGCCGAGGCGCCGGAGACCTTCGGCTACTTTGCCGCGCAGGGCGTGGCCGTGAAGGTCATCTCCGGCGACAACGCGCGCACCGTGTCCGAGGTGGCCAAGCGCGCCGGCATCGAAAACGCCGACCAATTCGTAGATGCCCGCACGCTCACGAGCGAGGAAGCCATCCGCGAAGCGGCTGGCAGGTACACGGTCTTCGGCCGCGTGACCCCGGCGCAGAAGCGCAGCCTCGTGCAGGCGCTCAAGGCCGAGGGGCACACCGTGGCCATGACGGGCGACGGCGTCAACGACGTGCTCGCGCTCAAGGAGGCCGACTGCTCGATCGCCATGGCCTCCGGCAGCGACGTGGCGTGTCAGGTGTCGCACATCGTGCTGCTCGACTCCAACTTTGCCTCCATGCCGTCGGTCGTGGCGGAGGGCCGCCGCGTCATCAACAACATTGAGCGCAGCGCGTCGCTGTATCTGGTCAAGAACATCTTCTCGTTCTTCCTCGCGTTTTTCACGCTCTTTGCCACGCTGCCCTACCCGTTCAGCCCCGCACAGCTCACGCTCGTGAGCGCCGTGACCATCGGCATCCCGTCGTTCATTCTGGCCATGGAGCCGAACGAGAGCCTCGTCAAGGGAAAATTTTTGCGCAACGTGCTCTTCCGCGCGCTGCCGGCCGCAATGACGGATCTGGCAATGGTCGTGGGCATCCTGCTGTTTTATATCGCCTTCCACCTCGACGATACGGCCATGATCACGATCTGCACCGGCGTCATGGGCATCGTCGGTCTCATGATGGTGCACCGCACGTGTCAGCCGTACAACACCATCCGCAAGGTGATGATCGTCGTGCTTGCGGTTCTGTTCGTGATCGCGTATTTCGGCTTCCCGACGCTGTTTAACCTGCAGAAGCTCGATCTGCAGAGCGCGCTCATCCTCATCGTGTTCGGTCTGCTGTCGTGGCCGGTGATGAAGGCGTTCTGCCGCCTGAACGACCACATGCGCGCCAGATTCGAGGCATGGCGCGCAGCCAAGACCGCAAAGGCCGCCTGAGATCTCCGCGCACGCAAAGCATACAATCGCCCCGCATATTCAGATGCGGGGCGATTTTTCTGCTTTTTTTCAAAAAAAAGAGGGAAATGCACAGCAATGTCGTATAAGAGTATTGCAGCCGGAAATGGCGCAAGGCGATCCGGCCGCATTTTCTGATTTTTTTGTGGAAACGGAGGGATCCCTGTGCTCTGTCCGAGAGAAAAACGCGAGGCCGCCGAGGCGCTCTTCATCGGGCCGCACGGCCTGCTGAGCGCGCAGTCCACCGGGCGTCCGACACCGGAGGCACCGTGCCAGATGCGCACGTGCTTTCAGCGCGACGTCGACCGCATCACGCACTCGAAATCGTTCCGCCGCCTCAAGCACAAGACGCAGGTGTTTCTGCGCCCCGAGGGCGACCACTACCGCACGCGCCTGACGCACACGCTCGAGGTCGCGCGTCTCGCGCGCACGATCGCCCGCGCGCTCGAGCTCAACGAGGATCTCACTGAGGCCATCAGCCTCGGGCACGACCTCGGCCACACGCCCTTCGGCCACGCCGGAGAGCGCGCGCTCAACGCGATCTACACCGGCACCGGCTTTCGCCACTATGAGCAGAGTCTGCGCGTCGTCGACCGCATCGAGCGCGACGGACGCGGTCTGAACCTCTGCAACGAGACGCGCATCGGCATCCTCAACCACACGACCGGTCAGCCGCGCGGCACGCTCGAGGCCGACATCGTGCGCCTGGCCGACCGCGTTGCCTACATCAATCACGACCTTGACGACGCCATGCGCGGCGGCATCGTGCAGCCGGAGGATGTGCCCGCCATCGTGCGCGAGCGCGTAGGCGAGCGCAACAGCGTGCGCATCAACTCCATCCTCACGGACATCATCGCCCACAGCGGCGACGGCGCGCTGAAAATGTCGCCGGAGATGCAGGAAGCCGTGGATGTGTTCACCGACTTCATGTATCAGGGCGTGTACTACAACCCCATCGCCAAGGGCGAGGAGCGCAAGGTGCAGAACATACTCGGCAGCATCTGGGAGTATTATGTCAACCATATCGACGAGCTGCCCGCGGTCTATCAATCCATCGCGGACGACGAGGGGCCGCAGCGTGCGGTATGCGACTATGTGTCCGGCATGACCGACAGCTACGCGCTGGAGGTGTACAGCGAACTCTTCATCCCCGCTGCGTGGACGATCAAATAAGGAAGTACATCCAACGGAAACCACAGAAAGTAGGTGACGCACGTGGCCTTTCCGGAATCCTTTCTGCAGGAGCTCGCCGAGCGCAACGACATCGTCGATGTCGTGGGCAGCTACGTGCGCCTGACGAAAAAGAGCGGGTCGAACCTCTTCGGGCTCTGCCCGTTTCACAGCGAAAAGACGCCGTCGTTTTCCGTCTCGCCCGATAAGCAGATCTACCACTGCTTCGGCTGCGGTAAGGGCGGCAGCGTCATCAGCTTCATCATGGAGATCGAGAATCTCTCGTTCCCGGAGGCGGTGGCGTTTCTGGCCAACCGCGCGGGCATGCAGCTGCCCGAGCAGGCGGACGACCCCGGCGCGAAAAAGCGCCAGCGGCTGCTCGCGCTCAACCGGGACGCTGCGCGCTTTTTCCACGCGCAGCTCAAGACCCCCGCCGGACAGATCGCACGCGACTATCTCGCCCGCCGGCAGCTCACGGCGCAGACCGTGACGCGCTTCGGTCTCGGCTTTGCGCCCGACACGTGGGACAGCCTCGTGCGCGCGATGAAGGCGCTCGGCTACTCTGAGCAGGAGCTCTTTGACGGCGGGCTCGTGCGCCACGGAAAATCCGGCGGCGTGTACGACACGTTCCGCAACCGGCTCATGTTCCCGGTCATTGACGTGCGCGGCAACGTCATCGGCTTCTCCGGACGCATTCTCGGCGACGGCGAGCCGAAGTACATGAACAGCCCGGAAACCATTGTTTTCAGCAAGAGCCACAATTTGTTCGCGCTCAATTTGGCTAAAAAGTCAAAGTGCGGGTATATCATACTGGCAGAGGGCAACATCGACGTGGCAAGTCTGCATCAGGCGGGCTTCGACAGTGCGGTCGCCTCGCTCGGCACGTCGCTCACGCCGGAGCAGGCGCGGCTGCTGTCGCGCTACACGGGCGAGATCGTCATCGCCTACGACAACGATGGCGCGGGACAGAAGGCGTCGCAGCGCGCGATCGGCATCCTCGAAAAGCTGGAGGTGCGCGTGCGCGTGCTGCAGATGCAGGGCGCAAAGGATCCGGACGAATACATCAAGACCTTCGGCGCGGACGCGTTTCGAAACCTGCTCGAGCAGTCGGAAAACCACATCGATTACCGGCTCGGCGCCGTGCAGCGAAAGTATGACCTCAAGGTCGACGAGCAGCGCGTGGCCTTCGTCAAGGAGGCGGCGGGCATCGTCGCGGAGCTGCCCGGCAGCGTCGAGCGCGAGGTGTACGCCATGCGCGTCGCGGAGACGGCGGGCATGCCCGCCGCGGTCGTGACCGACGAGGTGCAGCGCCAGCGCAAGCGGCGGCTCAGCCGCGCGCGTAAGGAGCAGGAACGCGACCTGCTGCGCCCCGCGACGGCGATGCAGCCGCCCGGCCGGAGCATCCGCTTTGACGATCCGCGCTCGGCAGCCGCCGAGCAGGGCGTCATCCGGCTCCTGTATCTCGACCCAGGCCTGTTTTACGGCCGGACGAACGTGCCGGACGCGGCGCAGTTTTCCTCACCGGAGCTGCGGCACATTTACACCGTCCTGCTCGCCCACGGCGGCACGGGCACGGTGCAGATCGCGGCGCTCTCGGGTGAGCTGACGCCGGACGAGCTGGCGCTGCTCACGGGCATCATCCAGCAGCCGGCGGAGCTTTCCAACGGCGCGCGTGCGCTCGATGATTACATAAGCATTCTTCAGACCCAGTCCTCCGCCGGCGCTGCGGTGTCGGAGGCGGATCTGCTGGCATTTGCAAACAAACTCAAAGAACATAAAGGGTATGGTGGTAAAGATGGAACAGAAAGACATGAATAATCTCTCCCCGGCGGAACTCAAGGCCATGGCCGACGCGCTGCTCGCGGCCGACGACGAAAAGCAGGCGAAAGCCAAAACCAAGGCCGCACCCGCCGCGGACAAGACCGCAGCAGCGGACAAGCCAGAGGCGGAAAAGACCACAGAGGAAAAGCTCAACGAGCTTGTCGAACGCGGCAAAAAGGCCGGAAAGCTCTCGAGCAAGGATCTCATGGCGCTCGAGGACATGAATCTCTCGAGCGAGGAGACCGAGAAGTTTTATGACCGGCTCGAAAGTCTTGGCATCGACGTGCTCGGCGACGATGCGCTGCTCCCCGTGGACGAGGACGCGCTGCCCGAGCTCGAGGAGCTTGAGGAGATCGAGGAAGTTACCGAGGAGGAGATAAACGAGACCGAGGCCATGGCCGACACGTTCTCGACCGATGACCCGGTGCGCATGTACCTCAAGGAGATCGGCAAGGTGCCGCTGCTCACGCCCGAGGAGGAGCAGGATCTGGCCAAGCGCATGGCCGAGGGCGACGAGGAGGCCAAGCGCCGCATGGCCGAGGCAAACCTGCGTCTGGTCGTGTCGATCGCCAAGCGCTACGTCGGGCGCGGCATGCTGTTTCTCGACCTCATTCAGGAGGGCAACCTCGGCCTGATCAAGGCCGTCGAGAAGTTCGACTACACGAAGGGCTACAAGTTCTCCACCTACGCCACCTGGTGGATCCGTCAGGCCATCACCCGCGCCATCGCCGACCAGGCGCGCACGATCCGCATCCCCGTGCACATGGTCGAGACGATCAACAAGGTCATCCGCGTCAGCCGTCAGCTCCTGCAGGAGCTCGGCCACGACCCGAGCGCCGAGGAGATCGCGGCGGAAATGAACATGCCCGTCGACAAGGTGCGCGACATCCTCAAGATCGCGCAGGAGCCGGTGTCGCTCGAGACGCCGATCGGCGAAGAGGAGGACTCCCACCTCGGCGACTTCATCCCCGACGAGGACGCGTCCGAGCCGAGCGAGGCGGCGAGCTTCTCGCTGCTCAAGGAGCAGCTCATGGAGGTGCTCGACACGCTCACCCCGCGCGAGAAAAAGGTGCTCGAGCTGCGCTTCGGCATCGTCGACGGCCGCACCCGCACGCTCGAGGAGGTCGGCAAGGAGTTCAACGTCACGCGTGAGCGCATCCGCCAGATCGAGGCCAAGGCCCTGCGCAAGCTGCGCCACCCCAGCCGCAGCAAGAAGCTGCGCGACT